>JGI24710J26742_10003667_pt1 | contig 12896 bp, 14 predicted proteins | sample BioPla2DNA2_FD_26742 | JGI IMG/M metagenome (IMG submission 26742) | reverse complement strand
TGCAAACGGTGCGGGTAAGACCACAACATTACGCACTGTCTCTGGCCTTAAAAAGCCCACAGACGGACAAATCCTGCTTGAGGGAAAGGATATCATCAGCTCAAGTCCGCAAGACAGGGTATTGATGGGAATTTCTCAGGCTCCTGAAGGCCGCCGGGTATTTTCGGCAATGACTGTTCTGGAAAATCTGGAGTTAGGAGCATATCTTCGCCGTGACAAAAAAGAAATTGCAAAGGACTTAGAAAAAGTATATAACCATTTCCCCATTCTGGCTGACCGGAAAAAGCAGCTTGCCGGGACATTATCAGGAGGCGAGCAACAGATGCTTGCCATAGGTCGTGCAATGATGAGCCGCCCAAGAATACTGCTTCTTGATGAACCATCTATGGGACTTGCTCCATTGTTTGTTCAGGAAATTTTCAATATAATTAGAGATATAAATAAAGCTGGAACGACTATTCTTTTGGTGGAGCAAAACGCCAGCATGGCTCTGCAAATTGCCAATCGCGCTTATGTAATGGAGACAGGTTCTATAGTTCTTTCCGGTACAGGTTCCGAGCTAATGCAAAGTGACGATATCAAAAAAGCGTATTTAGGAGGTTAGCATTATGTTTGTAAGGAATAAGATGACTTCGAATCCTTTCACTATCTCTGCAGACCAGACTATTCCCGACGCACATGAGATTATGACCGAAAACGGTGTAAAGCGTCTGCCTGTTATGAAGAACGGAAAACTTGTGGGAGTAGTATCAAGGGAAGATATTGCTCAGGCTTCCCCCTCCAAGGCGACTTCTTTCAGTATGGGCGAAATCACTTATTTGCTTTCTAAAACTAAAATCAGCCATATAATGAATAAGAACCCTGTAACTATATCATCGAATGCGCTATTAGAAGAAGCTGCCATTTTAATGAGAGATAACGATGTCAGTTTTCTGCCTGTAGTAGATGATGGCAAACTGGTAGGAATTATTACCGAAAGTAATATCTTTGATGCGTTTATAGAGCTTTTGGCTTTCCGCGAGCCCGGCACAAGGCTAACAGTTGAAGCCTATGATAAACCTGGAATTATGGCAAACTTAACGGGTATTATTGGAGAATTTGGTGCCAACATAACTCATGTAGCCGTATACCGCGGTACCGGCGGCAAAAGTTCTGTTGTTATAGGAATAAATTCTTTGAATACAGCTGAAATGGAAAAATCCATTGAAGAGCATGGCTATAAAATATTGTACAAACTACAAAATAAATAAAATTTTATAAAGCGATTTTGTTTAAAGCTGCGGATCAGGCTCAACTCCCCATCCGCAGTTTTATTTTTTTATTCTGATATGCTTAAAGTTTTAATGCAATCTATTCATGGGAGCTTTCGAAAGTATATTTCAATGCAATATGATGTAAAAACATCTGATATTTTCATTTTGACTATTGACATATTAGCTACTATTGAATAATATATAATAGTAAACAGTAATTATTAGTGGGTGTTGAGGAGGCAAATTTGAATACACAATATAAAAAAGGTGTTTTAGAGCTGTGTGTAATGTCAATTCTAAAACGTCGCGATTGCTATGGATATGAAATATCGGAGTACCTTTCAAAACATATTGATATTGCGGATGGTACAGTTTATCCGATACTGAGAAAGCTGAAAAGTGATGGATTGGTTACCACATATCTTTCAGAGGATAGCGGTGGCCCTCCCAGAAAGTACTATTCCCTTACTGCCCTCGGATTTGAGACATATGAAGCCGACAAAAAAGAATACCTTAACTTCGCAAAAATTGTAGAAACTCTATTGGAGGATGAAGATTATGACAAAAAGTGAATTTCTGCTGCAGCTGAAGAATGAGCTGAAAAAAAATAATATTTCGGATTTAGATGATGTTTTGAATGAATATGAACAGCACTTTGCCTTCAAGTTAGCGGATGGTTTTTCGGAAGAAGAGATTGCTGCTAAACTAGGAAATCCCTCTGAACTGGCATCACAGTTTATACCTGATACTTCACAAAAGAAATATGGAGGCAGAAAGACTGTAACTATTATTGGAATGATATTTGCCAATATATTTACAGGGGCTTTCTTTTTGATGCTCTTTATCTTTGCAGCAGTCATGGGAGTTGTTACTGTTACATCAGGTGTTATTGGTATCTGTCTTATTGGTGGATACAATATTTATAATCTTATTCCCGGTATGCCTTATTTGTGCGCTATTATCTATGCAGTTTCCCTTCTTTCTTTTGCTATCCTCTCGGCAGCCGCATGTCTGTATTTTGTTGTTTTTACCAGACAGCTCATGCGGTCTTACAAGAGATTTCATATTAATGTTATGGCCGCTTCAGCAGGAAAGGCAACGCTTCCGTCTTTGCCTGTATATCCCCTTTTATCTGCTAAGTTCAAACGCCGTTTGAGGATGCTTGCTCTGTCCTCTCTTACAGTCTTTGCAGTCACCTTAGTTTTAGGCTATATAATTTCTGCAATCTTAGCGGGTAACCTTGAATTTTGGCATGTATGGGGATGGTTTGTAAAATGAAAGCAATTGTTATAACAGGGGCATCTTCCGGAATAGGATTTGAAATAGCCCGTCTTTTATCCAGAAACCACCTGGTTATGGGCATAGGGCGAAACAAAACAAATTGTGAAAAAGCTGAAGAATTGATACTTTCTGAAAATCCGGATGCAAGAATAGTTTATTTTGTAGCTGATCTTATTCAGCAACATGAAGTAAACCGTGTTGCAGATGAAATCATTGCCTATCTTGAGAGCAATAAAAACATCCAGCTCCATGGCCTTATAAATAACGCCGGTTGTGTCAGAAGCTGGTACACAACTTCAGATGAAGGGTACGAACAGCAGTTTGCTCTCAACCATCTTGCAGGTTTTTTACTTACATATAGACTTCTCCCCTTTATCATCAAGGCAAAAGGCCGGGTAATCATGACCGGCAGCCAATCCCATAAGGGCATTAAGATGCACTGGAGCGATGTTATGTTAAGAAAGAGATATAATCCTTTAACAGCATATAAACAGTCTAAGCTGTGTAACATCCTGTTTGCCAAAGGCCTGGATGACAGACTTGAAGATACAGGGGTCAAGTCATATGTTGTAGACCCCGGGCTGGTAAAAACCGATATTGGAAACAAACAGACCGGAGGCCTTGTAAACCTTATCTGGTCAATCCGTAAAAAACATGGCGTTTCACCGGAAGTTCCGGCAAGTACTTATGAATTCCTGCTTGAGAAACACCCGGCACCCCCAGGTTTATACTACTGTTTATTTAAGGAAAAAGCATACAGCCGGCAGGTTACAAGTGAAAATGCAGATAAACTGTTTTCGCTTAGCCAGAAGCTATGCGGAATTTCATATGACAGACGGGAGAAAAGGTTATGAATGTTATGATAACAGGGGCAAGCGGTGGCCTTGGCAGGGTGTTAGCCATTGAATGTGCCCTGCGGGGGTACAATTTATTTTTGACAGATATAAACCAGGCGGGGCTATTATCACTGAAACAGGGCTTAGAAAGACAGTTTAAAGTATGTATCGCCGTTAAAGCCTGTGATTTAACAAAGGCCGAAAGCGTTGACGAGCTGATGTCTTTTATTGATTTTCATGGTATCAGATTTGATATGCTCATTAATGTCGCAGGCATAGACTATGAAGGTGGTTTTCTAAGTCAGGAACGGGAAAAGATTACTAAAATAATTGCGCTTAACAACGAAGCTACCTTAAGGATTACTCATGACATTTTATTGCGCCGAAGACCAAAAAGACAATTTTCGCTTATTTTTGTGTCAAGCCTTGCATCAATGTATCCTATGCCGTTAAAGGCGACATATGCTGCTTCCAAGAGATTCTTATTAGACTTCGCTCTAGCTCTCAGACAGGAGCTAAAAAATCAGAATGTAACCGTTTTAACCCTGTGCCCCGGCGGATTGGTTACTACAAAAGAAGCAATGCGGGGTATCTCGGCTCAGGGTTTCTGGGGTAACGCCACAACAAACTCGCTGGAGATTGTTGCAAGGAAGACTATTAACTATGCCCTCCAGGGCAAGAGTATATATATTCCCGGTTTATTAAACAGAATTCTATCCTTTGTTGGAAAGATTCTTCCCCGCTCCTGGGTAGCCACTTTAATATATTTTAGGTGGGGTAAAGCTCAGGTTAAGTGGCAAAGATAAGAACTCTTATGGTTCCGGTACAGGCTTTCCTGCCTCTACCAGAACTTTATTGTTAGTGAGTATTAATGCCATAACAGACAGAAGTATTCCTGTCCCAATCAGCATCCATTCTATAGCCATTATATCTGCCAACGGTCCGAATACCAGTATGCTAAGAGGCATCACAGCACTTTGTATCATCCCAAATACTCCAAATACTCTGCCTTGATAACCCTCTTCTACCTTCTGCTGCAATAAAGCTATAGCAGGTGTATTGAATGCCGGTATTACAACGCCGGAAAGCAGCATGAAGGCAATATAAATCCAAAATGCAGCAACTACTCCCAAGGCAATGGTTGTTATTCCGAAAAACAAGATAGCAAATGCAATTGTATAAGTCTTGTTCTTGAAGCCTCCCCAAGCCGACATAATTATTCCGCCCACTATCATTCCGGCAGCAAAAGATATCTCAATGGCTGTAAGTCTCCAAACTTCTTCACCAAAACTACGGGCAACCTGAAGCGGGGTTAAAAAGGCTACAGGTGAAATCAAGACAAAGAATACAGAAAAGAATAAAAAGTATTCTTTAATAAACATATGATCTTTAATATATCTCAGCCCTTCTCCCAAATCGTTAAAGTAGCTGTTTGTTTGTAGACTTTGAGCCCTTTCGTGAGCCGGAACATCAACAAAAAAGTANAGTGTAAATATTGCCAAAGCAGCAGTTATAACATCGATAAAGAAGATTATTTCAATAGAGGCAAAGGTAAGTAATGCACCGCTTAACATGGGCGATGCCAACATTGTAAATGATTGTATGGTACCATTTATAGCATTTACCCTTAGTAGTTTATCCCTCGGGACAAATTGCGGGATAAAAGCGTTTACGGCGGGTGTCTGGATACTTCCACCCAAAGCCCTTATGGCTGAAGCAAAAAAGAGAAGCCACATTGCATCATAACCCATGAAGAACAATATCGCCAACACGAGAGTTACTAAAGCAATCATAGAATCTGATATTACAATTAGAATTTTACGATTATAACGATCAGCCCAGACCCCCGCAAAAGGCGAGAGAAAAAAGGTGGGTAAAAACCCGCAAATTATAGATATAGTCAGCATTATACCGGATTTTGTATTTAGAGTTATATACCACATAATTGCATACTGTACTAGAGACGACCCAAAAAGAGATATAGTCTGTCCTGCCAGAAACAGTATTATATTCTTTTTCCAGTTAAGCTTTGTATCCAAATGGTTTCCTCCATATATACGGATAATAATTAATCATGGCAGTATTAGCAAAAAATGCTACTGAATTAGTATACCCCAGCAATATATTAATGACAATAACTTTTGCCATGTCAATTATGATAGAATTAGAATTATAAACCAGAGGACTGAAGGGATTGATTAACTTGAACAGATGCCCATGGTGCGGTAATGATGAACTATACATTAAATACCACGATGAAGAATGGGGTGTTCCTGTTCACGATGACAGGAAACATTTTGAATTTCTTGTTCTTGAGTCGGCACAAGCCGGATTAAGCTGGATAACGATTCTTCGTAAAAGAGAAAACTATCGGGAAGCCTATGATGGATTCGATCCAGCAAAAGTCGCCCAATATGACGATAATAAAATAGATGAGCTTATGCAAAATCAGGGGATTGTAAGGAATAAAAGAAAAATTGATGCCTCAATTAATAATGCCCGCTGCTTCTTAAAGATTCAGAAAGAATTCAGTAGTTTTGATAATTATATCTGGAGCTTTGTAAATAACAAACCTGTTAAAAACCACTGGGCCGATATTTCCCAGGTACCCGCTAATTCCGAACTCTCCGATAGGGTCAGCAAGGACTTAAAAGCCCGTGGTTTCAGGTTTCTCGGTTCAACAATAGTGTATTCACATCTCCAGGCCACAGGAATTATCAATGATCATCTGAGCACATGTTTTAAGTATGAAGAATAGAGTGATCCTAAAACATTAATCACTCTTCTCTTCAATTTTTTTAAATCCCAGATTATCAAGAACATCAGCAAGTTTTTCGACATCTATGGGTTTGGCTGCATAAGCTTCACAACCAATTTCGAAAGCATCCTTCACCATCTGGGTCTCAGCCAGCGCTGTTGTCATAATAACCTTTGTTCTTTTCTCCGGAGGCACGCCCTTCTGGTTCTCTAAATCTCTAATGGCTTTCAGAGCCTTTACACCATCTACCTTCGGCATCATTATATCAAGACATATTAAATCATATGGATTATTTTCCTTTATTGACATTAAAAATGCATCCAAAGTCTCAAGTCCATCCACTACAAGGTCACATTCACCATATTGGGACATGAATTTGAAAAGAAATTTTCTACTCCCTAAATCGTCTTCTGCTATTAATATTCTCATACGTCACTACTCCCTCTTCATATGTATTTTTTTAAAATCTTGTATTGTGACTTTATACGTTCAATATATTTTGCAGCTTCATCCAAACTGCCGCGTCTGATTGCAAGTTCGATTTTAAAAGCTGTATTTTCTATTTCAGTAATATCATACTTTTTCGAAATAATCTTTATATTATTGGCTATATTTTCAACATTCATAAAATCATTGTTTTTTATCGCAGTCTCAAAATCTTCTATAAATTCTCCTATTTGTACTATTACGTCAATGGTATTCACAATCTGACTCTCAGTATCACTGTATTCAAATGTTATATCCCCATTTTCGTCAAGTTTTATTTTGTCAGGAATAAGCTCCCCTTTACCCCGCTGCTTTGATGTTACTTTATCAATAGCAGCAAATAATTCAAACATATTAATAGGTTTTGATACATATTCATCCATACCCATAGCCAGATATCTTTCTCTGTCGCCCTTCAGTGCATATGCTGTCAGCGCTATAATTGGTGTGTGATTATCAGTGCCATCTATTTTTTTTATCCTGTTTGCTGTTTCAATTCCATCTATTCCGGGCATCTGAACATCCATCAAAATGACATCGTACTTCCCGGTTTTATATTTTGCCAGCGCCTCTTCCCCATTGCCGGACAATTCAACCCTATGTCCCTTTCCCTGCAGCATCTTCATAATAACCTTCTGATTAATGATGTCATCCTCCACCAGCAGAATATTCAAGGGGGTTTTGGTAACGATTACTGGTTGCAGTTCCTTCTTTTTAACCTCTGTTTCTTTACCAATCTTAATCGTCAGTGTAAAATAAAAACTGCTTCCTTTTCCTACCTCACTTTCGACCCATAACTCGCCACCCATCATCTCTACCAACTGTTTTGATATAACAAGCCCAAGCCCTGTTCCTCCGATTTTTCGTGTAAATGAACTATCCACCTGTCCAAAGCTGGTAAATATTTTTTCAAAGTCCTCGGCAGCAATGCCTATTCCTGTGTCAGAGACAGAAAATTTCAATTCAACTCTGTCTTCTGTCCGGGATATTTCTCTGATACCTACGTTTATTTCACCAGTTTCAGTGAACTTTATAGCATTGCTAAGTAAATTGTTCAATACCTGCCGTAGCCGCTTCGGATCACATACAATATATCTGGGTATTGAAGATGATATTGAATAATTTAGTTCTAATCCTTTTTTTATTACATGAGGCATATGTGATTTTATTATCTCTTCAATCAGCATTTTAATATCAATACTCTCATACTCAACCGACATTTTACCGGCTTCTAATTTGGAAAAATCCAGTATGTCATTGATAATTGACAACAATGTATTAGCACATACTTTTGCAGTGAGAAGATTATCCCTTTGCTCGTGGTCCAAAGCAGTTAGCAGTGTAAGGTCAATCATACCTATCACACCATTGATAGGAGTCCTTATTTCGTGGCTCATATTTGCCAGAAATTCACCCTTTGCTTTATTAGCTGCTTCGGCAGCTTCTTTAGCTCTTTTTAAAATAAACTCAGACTCTTTCATTTGGGTGATATCTGTCAGTATCATGGCCAAATTATCTTTTTTAGGGCAATATATTGATACAGAGCACCACTTCTGCGAAGAGCTTAAAAAAAACTCATTGATATGTATACTTTTCCCTTTTTGAAGATTACTTGTATTCTTCTGAATGTGGTCCATCAGTAATCGGTCTTCTTCCTCAAAAACTTCCGTATAGTGTTTGCCAATTACATTCTTCTTGGTTATCCCCAGTAGTTCTTCAAATGCCTCATTTGCTTCGGTAAACAAAAGATCCTTGGGAATTTTCTTATCATCATATTTTATTCTGCAATAGGCATAAGCTCCTGACATATTCATAAAGAGAAACCGGTATTTTTCCTGGCCCTCTAATATTCTCTTAGCAGCCTGTTTGCTGGTAGTAATATCATTCAGGATACCTATATATCCGGCAAAATCACCGCCTATATCAAAATAGGGGCTGCCTATATTAATAAACCATCGATATTTACCGTCATTCCTGCGAATTCTTATTTCCATGCTAAATGATTCTTTCTTGCTTATGGCTTCCTTAATTACCTTTGACCATCTGTTAAGATCATTGGGATGAATGGCATCCATCCATCCTCGGGATAATGATGTTTCAAGACTCAAACCTGTAAATCTTGTCCAGCTCTCATTAAAATAGTTGTTGTTCATTTCTTTGTCGGTACGCCAAACCAAAGCGGGCAACTGGTTAAGAAGATTTAAGCAATAGTCTTTTTCATTAATACATTCAATTTCCAAAGTTCTTAATCTGGTGATGTCACGGATAGAAATCACTACGCCAATAATATCTCTATTCTCATTCTTTATTGGAGAACAAGTTGCAGAAATATATCTCATTAGATTTTTTTTAGTTATAATGGCAGTATCTCTGTAAAGGCCCGTTACTGTACCGTTTTCAACTACATATCTGGTGGGAAGCGGTACAGGCTCTTTAGTCTCTGCATTAAAAACCCTCAAGACACTATCGATGTTTCTTCCTATGGTTTCATCTTTTCTCCAGCCGGTTATTTTTTCGGCAATATGATTGATATATATGATTGTATTATTCAGGTCTACGGCTATAATACCGTCCCCAATGCCGGATAGAATAGCGTCCTTAAGCTCAAGATCCTTTGCTTTTGAAATTTTGTTATCCATGTTCTACCACCCTTATTCATTCAGCGCAGCATTTTATATATTAACTGTGCAATATTATTAAGTGAAGTCTGGTTTTCAACCGCACCTATATTAAAAGCAATCTTTGGCATACCATATACCACAGAGGATTTTTCATCCTGGCCTATAGTTCTGGCACCTTTCATTCTCATAGCAAGGAGCCCCTTTGCTCCGTCATATCCCATACCCGTCAGAATTACGCCAATAGCATTTGCCCCCGCTTCCTTTGCAACAGATTCAAAAAGTACATCAACAGAAGGGCAATGTCTATTTACTTTTTCTCCTTCATAACAATATACCTTATACTTGTTGTTGATCTTAACTATCTTCATATGTTGATTACCCGGAGCTATTAGCACCTTACCCGGCTCTACTAAATCTCCTGATTCTGCTTCTTTTACATGAAGCCTTGTTGTGTCGTTTAGTCTTTCTGCAAACATCCGGGAAAAGACAGGTGGTATATGCTGCACAATAACAATACCGGGGGCGTCCTCAGGTAGTGCATTAATAATTTTGTAAATTGCATCGGTACCCCCGGTCGAAGCACCTATCGCAATAATTTTTTTTGCACTATTTACTTTACCTGTGATTTTTCCCGTTTTGCTTTCTTTTTGTTCACATAAGACCTTGGCCTTAGAAGCGATTTTTACCTTTTCAATGATTTCTTTAATGAAGTTTTCAACACTATTTACCGAGCTCATATCCGGCTTAGCAACAAAATCTACTGCACCGGTATCCATAGCATCAAATACTATTCCACTTACTCCACTTACTACAACAACAGGTAAATGATATTGAGGCAGAAGTCTTCGTATAAACTCAATACCATTCATTTTGGGCATTTCCACATCACATGTCATTACATCTGGCTGGTATTGGATAATTTTATCTCGTGCTTCAAACGGGTCACCGGCTGTAGCAACAACATCAATATTCGAATCAGAGGATAGTCCTTTTGACAATACCGTTCTGAATAACATACTGTCATCTACAACCAATACCCGTATTCTTTTCTCTGTTGACACAGTTTCACCTCACTACTCTTTTCTGTATACAGCAGGTTTGATGTACTTGTACCTTGTCTCACTACGGCTGATAGATTCTGAATGTCCTATAAACAGATACCCCCCATATTCCAACAAATCATAAAACTTATCAATCAGTTTCTTTTTGGTTTGTGCATCAAAATAAATCATTACGTTTCTGCAAAAAATAACATGGAACTTGTTCTTAAGCCCGGAAGGAATATCAAATTATAGATTTCTTTTTCGGACATTTCTTCCTCATTTTTAAAGAGCAAACCGTTTTTTCTTGCCTTCTGAAGAATTCTCTCTTTATTCAATCCCTTGCCATCGTCTTTTATAATAACAAGAACATCACTGCCTGCATTTTTTGCTTCAAGGGTAATAGTTCCAATCTCTGGTTTGTTTTTAGCTCTTCTTTCTTCAGGAGATTCAATACCATGATCCAAAGCATTTCTTACAAGATGCATAATCGGGTCTGAGATGTGTTCAATTACATTTTTGTCTACTTCAGTTTCTTCACCAATAATTTTAAGCTCCACCTCTTTGCCCAGTCTCTTACACATATCCCGGACTATACGATGCATTTTAAGAAATGTTGCAGAGAGAGGAACCATTCTGATAGACATAACTATATCCTAGATTTCTCCGGTAATTTTCTGTAGTTGTCGCGACGCCTTTTGAAAGTTTTCCAGCTCCATCCCTTTTAAGTCCGGATTCTGAATAACCATATCCTCCGCAATAACCATTTCACCGACCAAATCCATAAGTTTATCCAGCTTAGTCATATTGACACTAATGATATTTTGTTGAGATGAGACAGAGTGGGTTTCCCTGATTTCTTCAGACTCTTCCCCTGAACTCCTGTTGGAAACAGATATATTCTTACTTGTTATTTCCTGCTTTTCATCATATAACCGGTAATAGTCATCAATTTCTATCTGAACCAGCTCTAAATCCTTGAGAAACAGAGTTTCCATAAAAAACTCATGCAATTCTTCGTAAGAAGAATCTGTTCTTAAAAATAATTTGAATCCTTCCTGTCTGATTATTTCTGCGCAGCTGTCATCTTCAATAATTCTTTCAGGAATATGAAAAAACTCATCTGTGATATCACGGATATTATGTACAATTTCATATGCGCGAATATTTTCCATTTCACAGCCTTCTTCAAAGTGTATAGTCGCTTTGAAGGCATTCTTATATTTAGCTGTATTAATTCTTGTTTTATCCTGACTCAGATAATACTGTTGCTCTTTGTTAACCAGGAGTTTCCTGTCTTTTACAGTATTTGAAGATGAATTACTCATTTGAAAATCAGATAACAAACTCTTTATTCTGCCCTGCAACTCCGAAGTATTTCCATCTGCTTTATCTCCGTTTTTAAGTTTCTCCACTTCAATCTTTATTAAGTCTACCCCTTCCAAAACCAAATCTGATAAAGCAGAATTATCAATTTTTTGTGGTTTGCTTTCACGCAAAAAATAGAACAAATCTTCCATGGAATGGGAAATGGTTGAAATGCTGTCTTGCATCATCATAGCTGAAGAACCTTTTATGGTGTGCATAATACGAAATATTTCATTTACTGTGTCTTCGGTGTAACAATTGGATTTCTCACATGTAAGTATTAATTGTTCCAGCTGCTCAAGTAACTGTGAGGTTTCAAACAGAAACATCTCCATCATCGGCTCATTTCCATACTGTCCTGCCATGTCTATCTCCTCATATATTGTAATAAAACTGTCGAATCAACTGCTAAAACTATGAACAGGTTTATTAATTAATTGCTAAAACCTTTTTAATTGCCTGAACTACCTGTTCTTCTTTAAATGGCTTTACCAAAAACGATTTTGCGCCATTTAAGACTGCTTCTCTTACCAATATCTCCTGACCCATAGCAGTAATCATGATGACATTGGCATTTGGATCAAATTCCCTGATCTGTCTAAGGGCTTCTATACCTGACATCTTAGGCATTGTAATATCCATGGTAACTATGTTCGGTCTTAGTTCTTTATATTTTTCAACACCTTCAATTCCATTTTCTGCTTCGCCAACTATCTCAAACTCATGTTTTTTGAGCATCATACTGATAGTCATTCTCATAAAGCTGGCATCATCAACAATAAGTACTTTTTTCATCTCTTTTTCACTCCTATCTCTTTCATTATCTATTGAAATGCTTTAAGCGTCATTTCAAGTGTGGATAAAGTTATTTTGCTTAAGGAGAACTCTTGCCCTGAAAGTCTCCATTTAAGGCATATCTCTCTAAAAAACCCCATTATTATAAACGCCAAAGCCGTGCTGTCTGTCTCGGCACTTATTTCACCTTCTTTTTTGGCCCCTTCAACAAGATCTCTGATCACAGCCATTCGGCTATTAAGTATCTGATTTACTTTATCACAAAGCTCATCATCGTATCGCAACACATCATGAAGCTGCATAATTGCTGTGATAGCGGGATAGTTTTCATAATATTCAACAGTTTTTGTAATAAGATATATAATGGATTCCTTTGATGTAAGTTTTTTTAATTTAGTTGATTGAATAATATCAACGTCAAATTTAGAAAAGTGATCCAGTACACCTAATAAAAGCTC
>JGI24710J26742_10003661_pt1 | contig 12905 bp, 10 predicted proteins | sample BioPla2DNA2_FD_26742 | JGI IMG/M metagenome (IMG submission 26742) | reverse complement strand
TGCTTGCACTTATGAACCCTAATTACGGATATCAGTTGATGAATGAAATTGAACTAGTGTCTAAAGGACGTTTAACAATGGGACCAGGCACTTTATATGGAGTACTTACAAGACTTCAAAAGGATGGTCTTATTGTAGTGATAGATGATGATGGCAGAAGAAAAACATATGCCATTACCGAAGAGGGAAAATCTGCATTAATAGAAGAATATAGACGACTTGAAAGTATGATTCAAGACGGTATTATCATAAAGGAGGAGAATGGCCATGAGTAAAATAGTTAGAAAATTTCCCATTGACGATTTTTGGAACATTGGCAAAACTGAGAGTTGGTTTTCTGATATGGCTTCCCAAGGATTGCATTTAAAAAGATTTGGTCGGACATTTGTATATTTTGAAAAAGGTAAAAAAGCAGATACAAAGTACCGTATCGACGTTTTATATGATAAACCTTCACAAGAACAACTAGATGTATATAAGGAATATGGTTGGGACTTTGTAGCTAAAACTGGATTCTTTTATATTTTTTCTTCACCTCAAGATTCTAATGCCCCTGAACTACACACCGATACCATTGAACAGAGCTTTACCTTTGATGAATTAGATAGAGTTCTTAAAAGAAATATACTTGTGTTTGGCGTTGCAACTCTTATTATTGCAGGAATAGCATTTGCTCTTAATTTTTATGATGATGAACCTTACTTAAATTTGGTTGAAGGAAATTTTATTATATTATTTTTTCAGGTTTTAGTATATTTACATTTAACATATTCTACCATACGCAATTACTTATATGTGCGTAATATAAAGAACTCACTTATAAATGGTATAGAGATAAATCATAATGAAGATTGGAAAAAGGGACGTTTGGTAACTACTATTGTAAATACATTAGTAGTAACAATTGCAGCAATTATTGTCTTTATTCCCATTGTGGAAAGAGTAAAAAGTGATGAATATACATTACCAGAAATGGAAGTTAACCTACCAATTATTAGACTAGCTGATATAGAGGAAAATCCNAATTTGCAGCGTGAAGTTAGTTACAGTTACAATGGTGAAGGTATAGATTATAACAATAATGTAAGATTTGAGTGGACCCCATTGGTCCCTACTAAGTATAGAATAAGTGAAAGCGGAATAGTTGAAGGAATGATGTGGTCTGACAATAGTGGAGAGTATTCACCTTCTATTCATACAGAATTTTACCAATTAAGATTTCAAAATATGGCAGATGGCGTTTTAAAAGATTTAATGCATAAGAATCTATATGATCCTCGTTATAAGACAGCAAAAATAAAAAACCCCAACTTCCACCACCTATATGTTGTAGAAAAAAGTACTTCAGAGGCTACAAAACTTATTTTCGCCAGTTGGGATAACAATGTTATATACATTAGATACCATGGTAATATAGAGGTGGATAAAATTATATCTTTGCTTGAGAATATGGCGATTTGAATTATTCTTTATTAGTATTTAATTAAGGCACATAAGTAGATTGATATACAGTAAAACTAAATTAAGGTGGTGAGAAAGTGATTACTATTTTTAATAGAATAGAAATATTTTCAACTTATTCAATGACAGAGCAAGCTAAAATCAGGGCAATATTATCTCAACACAGTATAAATTATTATATTAGAATTATTAATACAATGTCTTCTTCCCTTTTTGGTGGAATAGGCAACAGGGCCAGAACTGGATCATTTGGGCAAAATATGGATTTGAATTATCAATATATTATTTATGTACACAAAAGGGATTATGATATAGCTAAACATGTTATAAATAAATAATAGCTTAAGTTTCATTATTTACAAGTAATGATTATTTATACTATATTTGGAGGTTGAAAATGAGAAAAACTGTATTTTATATACCAGCAATTATTTTTGCAATTCTATATGGAGTAGTAAAAATTAACAATGTTGGAGCTATTTCACCTTATGGTATAGTATGTTTAGCCTTGTTTTTTAGTAGTGGTTTTATTCTAAATATGAATATATTTTGGGGTAGTTTATTAGGAGCATTACCTGCAATTTATATAATTTATATGGGAACACAAGAAAGAGGACAAATTATTAATGAAACCCCAATAGGAATTGTTGTCTTAATTTTTTATATCATTTGTGGATATTTTGTCTATATAAATAATAAATAGAGCAAGAAATTAGTTCTTACCGCTTGTTATGGCATTTAAGACTTTATCACTAATAAATTCAACTGATATTTAGTATAATTAATATTATATGAATCATAGGAGACCAGAGTTATCATAGAGAAATAGGTAGATTAGTGTTCGAAGATCAAAATAATTGATAAAGGAGCGAGTTGTATATTGAAAGAGAAGGAATTGCAAGAAATAGCTATAGAAAAACTTGAAGATAGGGGAGTAAGCATAGAAGATATAGGAAAGATAGTTTTAGAATTACAAAAAGCTTATCTACCGGATTTAACAATAGAAGAATCTAATGCTAATGTGGAGCATGTATTAAAGAAAAGAGAGGTAGTACATGCTGTTTTAACAGGGATAGCTCTCGATGAGTTAGCAGAGAAAAAGCTACTTCCTGAACCATTGCAAACAATAGTAGAAACAGATGAGGGTCTATATGGTATTGATGAGGTAATACCACTTTCAATAGTGAATGTATACGGCACTATTGGTTTGACTAATTTCGGATATTTAGATAAGGAAAAGATTGGGATAATTAAGGCTTTAGATGAGGGAAAGAAAAATGGAGTAAATACATTTTTAGACGATATAGTTGCTGGACTTGCTAGTGCCGCTGCTGCTAGAATAGCCCATTCTAAAGAATGAGATAAAATTTACTTTGTATATCTATCTTATTAGAAAAGACCTTGAGTTATTAAATCAAGGTCTTTTGATTAATGGTTATTTACTTTTACAGGTTCTGCATTTCTTTCAAGAAGGGATAGTTCAGTTTCCTTATCAAATAGATGTATTTTATCTGAATTAAATGAAATGTTTATACTATCACCCATAGCTATATTAATGTCAGGTGTAAATTTCCCTGTGATTTTATTTCCTTGATAATCGATATAGACATAGATTTCTGAACCCATATTTTCAGCAACTTCTACCTGGGAGTTTAGACTAGCCCTAGAAACATCATCATCTACCATTAAGACATCCTCTGCTCTAATTCCTAAGACTAAGGTTTTTCCTATATAATTATCTAAGGTATTAGGTATAAATCTTTCTTTTGAGATAGGGAAAAGGGCATCATCAATTTTTACAAAATACTCAGAATCATTTTTTATTAGGATAACATCAATAAAGTTAATTTGAGGAGTACCAATAAAGCCAGCCACAAAGATATTGTTAGGGTAAGCATATAGTTCTTGAGGACTTCCTACTTGCTTTATATTGCCGTCCTTCATAACAACGATTCTATCTGCCATTGTCATAGCTTCAGTTTGGTCATGAGTAACATATATAAAAGTTGTATTTAATTTGTTGTGGAGTTTGGTAATTTCTGTTCTTGTAGAAGCTCGTAGCTTTGCATCTAGATTTGATAATGGCTCATCAAGTAAAAAGGCTTTTGGATCTCTAACCATTGCACGGCCTAGTGCAACCCTTTGTCTTTGTCCCCCTGATAAGGCTTTAGGTTTTCTGTCAAGAAGGTTTTCAATCTCTAAGATTTTAGCAGTTTCTCGAACCTTATTATCTATTTCATTTTTTGGAACTTTTCTGAGGGAAAGAGCAAATGCTAAATTTTTATAGACAGTCATATGAGGATAAAGGGCATAGTTTTGAAAAACCATGGCTATATCTCGATCCTTAGGTAAAACATTGTTAACTAATTTATCGTCAATATATAATTCTCCGGATGTAATCTCTTCTAAGCCGGCAATCATTCGTAGTACCGTTGACTTGCCACAACCAGAAGGGCCGACTAGTACAATAAATTCCTTGTCTCTAATTTCTAAACTGAAATCATTAACGGCTAATACATCTCCTGGATAAATTTTGGTTAAATTTTTAAGTGAAATCCTGCTCATAATCTATCCCCCTAACTCACATAATATATAGTATTTCATTAAAATCACTTAGCTGCTCTTCTAAAAAATAATTGCTTTCAACTTTAGCTCCATTTAGATAAACTTCTTTAAATCCAGATTCTCTTTCTTCATGATTTTCAATATTTATTATTAGTTTTCTTCCCCTAAAGGTTTTTTCAATTTTTACTTTTTCCCAATTACCAGGAATTGATGGCTGGATTAGGATTCCCTCTATATCAGGTCGAATACCTAAAATTCCTTCAACACAAGCCACCATTACTGTGGAAGCAGTACCTGTTAACCAGTGCACATGAGATCTGCCTTCAAAGGGGCTATCGCTACTTTCAGTGAATTGACCATATACATAAGGCTCCATTTCTCTAATATGGGCTATATCATTTTGATGTGCTGGAGAGCTTTCTATATAGTATTCGTAAGCTCGATTGCCGTTTCCCATCATAGACTCAGCTAAAATTAGCCATCCTTGAGATTGTAGAAAAACTCCTCCATTTTCTTTAGTGGAACCATTGTANACTTTAGCTAAAGCTCCTTTAAAGTTAGTATTCTTAAAACTAGGATCCATTAATTTAGCACCAAATTTTGTGTTTAAATTTTCATAGACATTATCTAGTATTATATTACAAGTTTCTATACTTGCCAGTCCAGATAAGACAGCCCAGCTTTGTGGATTGAGCCATAGACTTGCTTCCTCATTTTTCTTTGATCCTATTTTGAAACCGTCTTCTGTAATCCCCCTGATATACCTATCTTCTTCATAACATAGGCCTTCGATTCTCCTTGCAAATTGTACTTTTAAACCTAACAAATATTCAGAGTAATTAATATCAAGCTTTGCAATTGCAAACTCTCTCATTATACTAAGGGCTAGATATAGTTGCATGGCTACAAAAGTTGACTCGCCATTCTTGCCTAGTCTTAGGCAATCATTCCAATCAGCATGCAAACCAGCTGGTAGTCCATTGGGACCTAATCTATTCAAGGAAAAGTCTATGGCTTTCTTTAAGTGATTGTAAACTGTATCCTTTCCTGAGTTGGCATAAGGAATTACTTCATCTAGATACTCTAATTGTCCTGTTTCACCAATATATTTCTTAATGGTTGGAAACAACCATAAAGCATCATCAGCACGATAAGAGGGATGCCCTGTTTCCTTAACATAGGAATAATCGTCTGGTGTATCTTCTTGACCAGGACTATGGTTAAATTTTACTAGGGGTAGTCCACCGCCATTATTAACTTGAGCAGAAATCATGAAATCCAATTGTTTTTTTGCTAATTTAGGTGCAAGATGTATTATCCCTTGGATATCTTGAACTGTATCCCTATATCCAAATCCATTCCTATGACCACAATAAGTAAAGGATGCTGCTCTAGACCAAGTAAAAGTGATAAAACATTGATAGGCATTCCAGGTATTAATCATATGGTTAAAGTTCTCATCTGGAGTGTCTACCTTAAAGCTATCTAAATTACTTTTCCAATATTTTTCTAATTCAATTAAATCCAAATCTGCTTTTTTTAGACCACTATTCTTATCGTATTGAGATATTATATCCTGAGCATCATATGGATTATGTTGACCAAGTATAAAAATTATTTCTTTTTCTTCACCTGCTTTTAGGCAGATAGAAGTATGTAATGCACCACAAGAGTTTAAATTATAATTTAATTTATTTCCACAATTACCTTTGTAAACAGCTTCTGGATTTTTGTAAGACCTATAATTACCTATAAAATTCTTTTTGTCGCCAGTATAGGAAGTGATAGGAGACCCTACAAGGGCGAAGAACCTAAAGATTGCCTCATTAGAATTTTCGCTTATGCTTTGGATTATTTTATTATTTTCAAAATAGGTTCTAGAGATAAATTGTGAATACTGTAGATTTATAGTATCCTGTTCATAATCACTATTATTTGTGAATTCTGCATATCCAAATAAGGAAATATTTCTTTTCTTTTTAGANTTGTTTTTGATAACATGTCTCCAAACCTCATATGTCTCCTTAAGAGGCACGTAATAGCTAGTCTTAGTCTCTATACCTTTATACTCAGACTCTATGGTGGTATAACCTAGACCATGTCTACAAGAGCCTTTATAACCATCATTTTTACCGACTGGTTGCCATGAAGCAGACCAGTAATCTTTTGAATCGTCATCTCTAATATAGATATATCTACCTGGAGTATCATTGTCATTAAATCTATATCTTAAGATCCTACCTTTGGCTCCACTTTTGACAAAACTATATCCTCCGGCATTATGTGATATTATTGCCCCATATTCAGGTGAGCCTAGGTAATTAACCCAAGGAGCAGGGGTGTCTAGTTTTGTAATTACATATTCTCTTTTTTCTTGATCAAAATACCCAAATCTCATACTATCATTCCTTTACGCTTCCTACGGCAACCCCACGAACTATATACTTAGATAGAATTATATATATGATTATTATCGGTATGATTGCAAGGAATATTAGCATATATACTTTTCCCATATCAAACTTAAGAAAATCTGCGCTTCTAAGTTGAGCAATAAGAATTGGAAGTGTCTTATTTTTTGTTGATCTTATAATTAATGATGGTATAAAATAATTGTTCCATGCACTTACAAAAGTAAATATTGCTTGAACAGCAATTGCTGGCTTCATTATTGGAAGTACCATCTGATTAAATATTCTAAACTCGCTGGCACCATCTATTCTAGCTGCTTCAATCATTGCTTTAGGCAGATTGCTTTGCATATATGCTAGCATAAAATAGAAAACAATAGGGGAAGCGATAGATGGTAAAAATAGAGGAATTAAAGAGTCCATCAAATCCAATTTGCCCATCCATCTCATAAAACCAAGGGCAGATACCTGATTTGGAACCATCATTATCATCATAATGAAGGTGAAAAAAAGTCTTTTAAACTTAAACTCATAAGTATGTATAGAAAATGCAGTTAATACTGAGAAATATGTTGCTAAAATTGAACTGGCTGATGACACAATAAAACTATTGATTATACCATTAACAACAGGTAGCTCTTCACTATCTAATACATTTTTTAGATTTATCTTAAAAAAGCTACCAGTAGTAAATGAAAAGCCTTTTTGTATTTGTGAATGTGCTCTTGTTGAGTTAACAATCAATAGATAAAAGGAAAAGAGACATAAAATTGATAGTAGAATTAAAACAATATAGCATAAAAGTCTATTTATTTTACGTAAGTCCATTATTTTTCCGCCCTTTCAGTAAGATTTCTATATACTATGAAACTTAGTATTGCTGTTATTATCAAGAGGATGACGGATAAGGCACCAGCCAATCCGTAATTTTTGCTATATAAATGTTTGTTCAAATACATAATCATAGTCATAGATGTCCTATTTGGTCCACCTTCAGCATTGGTAAGGACTTGTGGAACATCAAACATTTGGATGCCGCCAATTAAAGAAGTAAGAAATACATAGACTAATATAGGCTTTATAGATGGAATAGTCACATGCCAGAAGGTTTTCCATGCATTAGCTCCATCAATTTGTGCAGCTTCCAATATAGAGTTATCAATTCCCATAATACCTGCCATGAGCAAAATAGTTGTATTACCAAACCACATCAAGAAATTCATTAGAGCGATAAGACCCCTGTTTCCGTTAACACTCTGTAAAAAAGAAATAGGTTCATGGCCTAGGGCTACTATGAGATTATTAACTGGACCAATGTCAGAAAATAAAGCCCAAAACAACATAGAAAATGCTGCTGCCATTATAAGATTTGGCATATATATAACGGTTTTAAAGAAACCTGTTAATTTCAAGTTAAGTCTTGCGCTAGTAAACCAAATAGCCAAGGTCATTGATATTATAATCTGTGGTATAAATCCTAGTAACCAGATTATTAGTGTGTTAAGTGCAAATTTAGGTAAATCAGAGTCAAATAATATAGCTCTATAATTGTCCAAGCCAACGAAATTAGGGCCAATCTGTGTAAGTCCAACCATATAATTTTCGAAAAAACTATTATTAAATGTTGAAATAAGTGGAATTAAGGAAAATATTATGTATATTGTGAAAAAGGGGATTAAGAATATATAGCCCCATTTTGAATAAGAAATTGATTTGGTCTTTTTCTTTGAAATACTTTTCATGTCTATTCACCTCGATATAATACAAAGGGAGTGCGGAACCCGCGCTCCCTATGCAAACTAATTAGGTTTCTTTAAATTAGGATATTTTTCTACTGCAGCAGTATAGAAGTTATTTAGGGCTGTATCATAATCAACAGTGCCATTAAAATAATCTCTAAATGCAGTTTGGATTTCTTCATTTAAGCCTTGATCATATGGAGAGATATTGCTCATATCAATACCCTTAGCAGATTCAGCAAATAGTTTTATATGGTTTTGTCCTCCTAGGAAAGCAGATGCAAAGTTATCATCTGCAGCAAGAGATTCCATGGCCTCAATATTATTTGTGAAGTCTTGAGTATCTTTAGTAATAGTAATTAGAGTATCTGGATCACATGTCATAGTTCTCATAATTTCTTGAACTAATTCTAGATTATCTGATCCGGTTGCAGCACATAGCCAGCTTCCGCCCCAATAGTAATTTTGAGGGCCTTCGACAACACCATAGTCACCGAAGATTCCATTTCCTTCAGTAGCTTCTTTAAATGCATCTGGATCGCTTGTAGCAGTTATGCCATCAGGTAGAGGAGTTTCAAGTGCATTTCCTAACAGAGTAAAGTTGATGCCCCATGTTGAGTAGAAAAACCCGAACACTTTACCACTTGGACCTTGGTCTGCAGCCCATTGATCATCCCATAATGTTGATTTGTTATTATAACCTTTGTCTGTAAATTCTTTAGTTTGTTCTATCCATTTAACTATATTATCGTCTAATACAATTGTATTGTCTTTATCTACCCAAGGGTTTGATACATTATTTGAAAATGTACGGTAGGAATCATCATATCCTGATAACATTTTGTATCCTTTTGCTGAAGCTTTTTCAGCAACATCATAGAATTTATCCCATGTGGATAATGCTTCTTGGACTTCAACAGGATCATCTGTTCCTAGGACATCCTTTGCAATAGATCTCCTATATGCAAATAGGCCAGGGGTAGCTTGCCAAGATGTTCCCTTAATTGCTCCATTGCTATCTGTTACTATTTCTTGAGTATACTTGTATTGTCCTGCTATATCTCCATCTGTTAAACCTACATCTTTAATTATGTCAAGAGTATAGTCACTCTCTACATATTTTAGTGCATAGTCAGCTTCAACTAGGAACAAATCAATTTTTTCATCATCTGAAGCTGTTTCTTGATTTAGTAATGCCTCATCTAAAGCATTTTGATAGGCATTGTCTTCATTAGGTACAATAGTAAATTTTACTTCTATGCCATCTGGTACAAGGCCAGCATCCTCAAAGTAAGTTTTAAATAAGCCTTGGAATTCGGTATTCCAACCCCAGATATTTAATACTTTTCCTGCTTTTACTTCTGGCTCTGATTGTGATACGTCTTTAGTATCCTTTTCTTCAGATACAGGTGGTGTTGCAACATCACTGGTATCGTTTCCACATGCAACAAATGTAAGCCCCATAATCATTACAAGCGTTAATGCAATAATACGTTTAAACTTAATCACATTTACCTCCTCCTTTTAATTAGCGCTCACTATTTAATATGTAAGCAATATCTAAAATTCGATTTTTTTGATCGAATTACCAACCAAAAGTTCTCCTTCTACCCAAATTTGCTTAGGAATGTAGGTCTTTTTATTAGTTATTGCATCTACAAGATTAGCCGCTGCATATTTACCTAAGCCTTCTGTATTTTGTTTATATGTACAAAGCTGTGGTCTCAATACTTGAGATAAATATATTCCATCATATCCAGCTACGCTTATATCATCAGGTATGGAAAGTCCATGTTTTTCAATTTCATTCATTCCCCCTATGAAAGAAAAGTCATCTGGATAGATTATGCAAGTAGGAGGATCCTTTAGCTGTAAGAGCTCCCTTGTTGCCAAACCACTTGATTTTGGGTCATGATATCTTGCTGGCTTGATATAATAATCCGGTACAGTTATGTTTAGCTTATTACATGCCTTATAGAAACCAGCTAAACGTCTTTGAGTAACAGAGGTATTCTCACCATGAATGAAAGCGATTTTCCTATGGCCGTAATTATAGATATGATTAACTAAATCCTTTACACCATTTAAATTGTCGGAAAGGATGGATGTTGAATCATTAAATATATGGTCTATGGTAACAGTAGGTATTTCACTTTGTATAAGTTCTATTACTCTAGGGTCATTGAAATCTACGCAAGCAATAACTACACCATCACAGTTACGGTACTTACAATGTTCATAATAAGTCATATTTTGATTACCAATATTGTGGCTTATAAATGTAATATCATATCCTAAGCGCTCTGCTTCAACTTTAAAGCTATTTAAAACTGATGAAAAATATTCATGAGCTAAACCACTTTGCATTTCATCTACAAATAATACACCAAGATTGTTTGACTTATTGGTCTTAAGTAATCTAGCAGCTGCATTGGGGAAGTATCCCATCTCATGGGCTATTTTTTGAATTAAGAGAGTAGTTTCTTCACCAATTTCTGAAGAACCATTGAGTGCCTTACTTACTGTAGAAGTCGAATATCCACTTTTTTTTGAAATGTCCTTAATTGTAACCAATTCTTCACCCCTTAATGCAGATATATTCATAACGAATACGATTTCGTAAAAGTCTTCTTCAAGTCAATTATATGATTAAAAACCTATTATGTCAATCAAAAAACTTGATAAATTTAGGATATTTCTAAAAAATCATTGATTTTACTCCGATAATGGTCTATTATTATAGGTAGGAGCGAAAACGATATAGTAGGGAGGCATGGATATGAAATACGGCTATTTTGATGATATGAATAAGGAATATATAATAACCACACCTAAAACTCCTCTTCCTTGGATAAATTACCTAGGTAATGAAAACTTTTATGGATTGATTTCAAATACACTAGGGGGATATAGTTTTTTCAAAGATGCTAGATTGCAGCGGATTACTAGATTTCGATACAATAATATTCCAGTGGATACAGGGGGAAGATATTATTATATTAAAGAAGAAGATAAGGAAGCTTGGAATCCCGGATACATGCCATGTAAAACCCCATTAGATGACTATAGATGTAGACATGGATTAGGATATACTGTAATAGAGAGTAAAAAAGATGGACTAAATAGTAAATTAATATGTTTTGTACCCTTAGGAGAAGATTGTGAAATACATAATCTGACTTTGACAAATAAGTCTTCATCGAAAAAGAATATTAAGCTTCATAGTTTCGTTGAATGGTGTCTATGGGATGCAGTAGATGATAGTCAAAATTTTCAACGTAATTTAAATATTGGAGAAGTAGAAGTAGAAGATGGAGTTATTTATCATAAGACGGAATATAGGGAACGAAGAAATCATTATGCTTACTTTGGAGTAAATGAAAAAACAACAGGCTTTGATACAGATAGAGATCAGTTTCTTGGTAAAATGAGAGGCTTTGATAACCCTATAGTTATAGAAGAAGGAAGCAGTAAAGACTCCATAGCACATGGATGGTATCCAATAGGGAGTCATCAACTAGACTTGGTCCTAAATCCTGGAGAGAGCAAGGATTTAATATTTGTATTAGGTTATGTGGAAAACGAAGTTGAAAACAAATGGGAAGGCGACAATATAATCAATAAATCAGAAGCAAAAAGAGTAATGGAGAAATTTAAGACTATAGAATCAGTAGAAACGGAACTAAAAAGACTTGCCGACTATTGGGACAACTTATTATCTAAGTATAATGTAGAGAGCAATAATGAAAAAATAGATAGAATGGTAAATATCTGGAATCAATATCAATGTATGACAACATTCAATTTAAGTAGGAGTGCAAGCTATTTCGAAAGTGGAATAGGTAGAGGGATGGGCTTTAGAGACAGCTGTCAAGACATCTTAGGTTTTGTCCATCTTATACCAGAAAGAGCTAGGGAGCGAATCCTTGATTTAGCATCAATTCAACTTGAAGATGGCAGCACCTATCATCAATACCAACCACTAACAAAACTTGGGAATCACAATATAGGATCAGGTTTTAATGATGATCCATTATGGTTAATTGGGTCAACAGTTGCTTATATCAAAGAAACAGGAGATATAAGCATATTAGATGAAGAAATTCCATTTGATAATAAAGCCAATAGTGAAAAACCATTGTTTGAACACTTAAGAAGAAGCATCAACTATACTTTAAATAATCTGGGACCCCACGGATTGCCTTTAATAGGTAGGGCCGATTGGAATGATTGTCTGAATTTAAATAGTTTTTCCACTGAACCAGGCGAGAGTTTTCAAACAGCCTCTAGTTTTGAAAGTGGAGTTGCAGAAAGCATTTTTATTGCTGGAATGTTTGTAATGTACGGTTCAGGTTATGCAGAGCTTTGCTATAGATTTGGAGATTCTGATGAAGGAGATAAAATCATAAGCAATGTAAATAATATGAAAGAAGCAATATATAAGTATGGTTGGGATGGTAATTGGTTTTTACGTGCCTATGATGCCTTAGGACATAAGGTAGGTAGTAAGACTTGCCAAGAAGGAAAAATATTCATTGAGCCTCAGGGAATATGTGTAATGGCTGGTTTAGGCATAGACAATTCCTACGCAGAGAAGGCGCTTAACTCAGTTCATGAGAAATTAGTAAATGACTATGGAGTAGAACTACTTTCTCCTTGTTATACAAAATATTACAAGGAGCTAGGAGAGATTTCAAGTTATCCTCCTGGCTATAAAGAAAATGGCTCT
>JGI24710J26742_10003660_pt1 | contig 12905 bp, 14 predicted proteins | sample BioPla2DNA2_FD_26742 | JGI IMG/M metagenome (IMG submission 26742) | reverse complement strand
TTAACTTAATAAGACCCTTCGACTCCACTGTGTTCCGCTCAGGGTGACATATGGGATTTCTATGCTTTGCTCATAATGGCATGTAGTGAGTATTACATAACTCTCAGGATGACAATAAAGGTAAAGTTCAGAATTCCCATGCCATACCTGCTCCATGATATATGATTGATTGTTTAAGGGTGTTAAGCTAGCAATCTTGATTAGAGCTCATTTCTATTTATAATAATGTTAATTAGCACTATGAATAGTATTGTGGTTTATGATAATAATGCCTACTTCTATTCTTTATAGTTGCTATTAGTGTTGTTTTTTTTATATACTAGAGTGTAAGTGCTAATTACTAAAATATTTTTAGAGGTTTTTATGATTAATGAGAAAGACTTTGTATATGAAATCGAACCGGATGTTTCTGAATTAAATGAATATGGCTATTTAAAGCCTTATGCATATCAAAATTTATTTAGTGCAATTGCAGAAAAACATTTAAACAGAATAAATCTTAATGTAGATACGACAATGAAATACGGTTTAGCATGGGTACTAATCTCTATATCCCTAGAAATTATGAAACCGGTTAAAGGATGCATTAAATTATTCGCTCAAACATGGCATTCACAGAAGAAGGGCCCCTTCTTCCGCCGTGAACTTGTTTTTAAAGATGAAAATAATAATCTTTTGTTTCATGGTTCTACTTTTTCTGTACTTCTGGATTTAGAAACAAGGAGCGTATTCAGAAAAAAAGAAGCCCCTTTTTATATTGGCTCCCCTATTAGTGAATTCACTATCGATGCAAATCCTTCTTTCAAAACAGACATAACATTAAATGAAGTAGATAGAAGGAAAGTATATAATAGTTATATAGACTGTTTGGGACATGTAAACAATACACGGTACGGTGAATTTGCCTATGATGCCTTAAATGATGAAGAAAAAGAAAACCTCCATAAAATGAAACGCTATGAAGTTTTCTTTTTATCAGAATTGAGAGATAAAGACATTTTCTCGGTTCAAAAAGGCAGAATGAATGACAGAATTATCATCAGAGGAGTAAATGAAACAAATTGCGATACATCTTTTGATGTCCTGATTGACTTTGATAAATAGAAATGTTTCACGTGAAACATTTCTATATTACCTTTTCATATGCAACTCTTTCACTGCCGTCTTCCAGGAATATTATTCCACAGTATTGAAACCCGTTGTTACTTAGCATTTTTTTCATAGATTCATTTTGCTTATGGGTATCAACCTTTATGCTATAAATGTCACTTTGTAAGCACATTTTCTCGACTTGTGCTATTATTTCAGAAGATAATCTTTTGCCTTTAAAATTATTGTCAACTGCTATTCTGTGTATTACTGCATATTCATTCTCTGTAATCCATTTGCCTTCATAAATCTTTTCATAGGTTTTTTCATCGCTGAAAGAAATTGCTACAGTGGCAACTACCTGGCCATCCTTTTCCAGAACATAGCCTTTTCTTTTCTCGATATCATCCCTGATAATATTTAAATTGGGGTAGTTATCCTGCCATTGGTCTACCCCTTTATTCCTTAAATATTCCTGAGCTTGCCTGATAATATCCATTATTCTATTTATATCTGATATTGTTGCAATCCGAAATTCCATCTTTACCTCTTTTATCAGATATCTAAATTATGAACTGATTTTGCATGCTTTTGTATAAATTCTTTTCTTGGTTCAACTTTTTCACCCATGAGTATTGTAAATATTTCATCGGTTAATACCGGATTCTCAACGTCTACCTTTAATATTTGTCTTGTTTCAGGATTCATAGTGGTTTCCCAAAGTTGTTCAGCGTTCATTTCTCCCAGACCTTTAAACCGCTGCATAGTAATGCTTTTATCTTCTCTGTCCCAGTTTCTTTCTTTCATGAGTTTTGCAAGCTCACGATCATTATATACGTAAATCTCTTCTTTTCCTTTCTTCACTTTATACAAAGGAGGCTGCGCAATATATATATGTCCATTATCCACCAGTGGCTTCATATACCTATAGAAGAAAGTCAATAGCAATGTTCTTATGTGTGAGCCATCAACGTCAGCATCGGCCATAATAATAACCTTGTGATATCGTAATTTTGAAAGATCAAGCTCGTCACCGAAACCTGCCCCTAAAGCCATAATTACAGGACTTAGCTTATCATTTCCATATACTTTATCCTCTCTTGCCTTCTCTACATTCAGCATTTTGCCCCAAAGAGGAAGAATTGCCTGGAACCTTCTGTCTCTTCCCTGCTTAGCACTTCCACCTGCAGAATCACCCTCAACGATAAATATTTCGCATTTTGAAGGATCTTTATCTGAGCAATCAGCCAGCTTTCCGGGTAATGAAGTACTTTCAAGTGCAGATTTTCTTTTTGTCAATTCCCTGGCTTTTCTGGCTGCTTCCCTTGCCCTGAAAGATAATAAAGTTTTTTCTATAATTATTTTGGCTATTCTTGGATTTTCTTCAAAAATATATGTTAGTTTTTCTGTCACTACACTTTCTGTAAATGACCTTATCTCAGCGTTTCCAAGTTTTGTTTTTGTCTGTCCCTCAAATTGAGGATCATGAAGTCTAACACATACTATTGCAGTTAATCCTTCTCTGACATCTTCACCTGAAAGATTTTTGTCGCTTTCTTTCAGCTGATTAATTTTTCTTGCATAATCATTTACTACTTTTGTAATGGCAGTTCTAAAACCTGTAATATGAGTACCGCCTTCTGTTGTAGCAATATTATTTGCATAACTGTACACATTTTCATTAAATGAATCAGTATACTGCATTGCAACTTCTAATTCCATACCGTCTTTTTTACTCTCGAAATATATTACATCAGGATGAATAGGCTGTTTGTTCTTATTTATATATTGTACAAATGAACTTATACCACCTTCGTAGTGCAATACTATTTCATTTTTTTCCTCATGCCTGTCATCAATCAAGGTAATTGTAATTAATTTATTTAGAAATGCCATTTCTCTGAAACGCTTGATAAGTGTATCAAAATCATAAACTGTTTCCTCGAATATTCCCTCATCAGGCTTAAAGGTAGTTTTTGTACCTGTATGATCTTCTTGGCAATCACCTATTATTTCGACTCCGGTAACAGGCAGGCCCTTTTCATAGCGTTGTTTGTATATCTTCCCATCACGGGCTACCTCAACTTCCATCCATTCTGATAATGCATTTACAACTGAAGCGCCAACACCATGTAAACCGCCGGATACCTTATAGCCTTCTCCGCCAAATTTTCCGCCGGCGTGAAGAACGGTATGAACTACCTGCATGGTGGGAATTTTTAATTTTGGATGTATACCTGTAGGTATGCCACGGCCATTATCATATACAGTCACGCTGTTATCTTTATTAAGAATGACATGTATTTGATCACAGAATCCGGCCAACGATTCGTCAATACTATTATCAACGATTTCATAAACAAGATGATGCAATCCTCTTGAAGATGTGCTTCCTATATACATACCCGGCCTTTTCCTGACCGCTTCCAAACCTTCTAATACTTGTATTTGATCTTCATTATATTCAATATTATTATTTTTGTTTTCTGTCATATAATGTAATTCCTCCTGATATCATCAGTATCCTTTTTTATTCTTTTATTAAGTGTAGCAGACGATATTGGAGATAAATAAACCGTCTGTTTACCATTTTGCATAGTTACAATAAATGATTTAGGTATATCTGTGCCTATTGTTTCAATCATGCCTCTTTCTTCACAAATTTTTAAATACTCTCTGGTATTATTGGATGTAGTGGTTTTTTCTATATCCATAATTGCAATAATGTCCTTTATAAAGACAATTTTTTCTTCTCCAATATGCAAGATCACAAATATCACCTTTCAATTCTATTCCAAATTATTCTTTTTTTCAACTTTTGGCATTACTTTGCCGCTTTCAATATAAAACTTCTTTACTATTCTTTGGTCCTGGCTGATAAACGGAATTTCATCTGTTGTTGTAATTATTGTCTGAACATTGGATAAACCTTTTAATAAATATTCTTGACGCTTTAAATCCAGTTCAGACAAAACATCATCCAATAAAAGTACTGGTTTTTCTCCTTTAATCTCTTCAACATAAAAAAGCTCTGCTAATATCAGGGATAAGGCAAGAGTTCTTTGTTGCCCCTGTGAGCAATATTGCCTGGAATTCATACCGTTTAATAGTATTTCAAAATCGTCTCTGTGGGGCCCATAAATGCACTGGGAAATATTCATTTCCTTTTGCATTCCTTCATTTAAACTGTTTAAAAGCTGATCTTCATAGTATTTCTCATCTTTACCCTCTAAAGTTTCGCAAAATGTCTTATAAACAAGATCAGAGTCTTCAGTGCTATTTGTTATTTTATTTATTTCTTTCTTCATATACTTGTTTAATATATTAATTGCATTATTTCTTAAATATACAATTTTACCGCCATACACAGAAATATGCTCATTCCAAATAGGTATTATCTCTTCATATTTTTTTTCAGACTTTCCTTTCTTCAAGGCTATAGACTTGTTTTTTACAAGTGAATTGTATCTTTTTAATAAATGAAGATATTTTCTGTTGGTCTGACATAATAATATATCTAAAAACTTTCTTCTCATAGCCGGAGATCCTTTAACAACATCAAGGGTCTCCGGTGAAAACAGAATCATATTCAGAGTCCCAAGTATATCAGAAAGCTTATCTCTTTGTATTCCATTTATCTCTGCACTCTTTCTTTTTTCATGCGAATATCTTATGATAATGGAATTTTCCCTGTCTTTTAATCTTGCACTAAGTTTTATTTCAAATCCAGTTTGTCCCCTTTGTATTAAATCATTATAATTATTTGTTCTGTGAGATTTTCCGGTTGAAGATATATAAAGAGCCTCAAGTATATTTGTCTTGCCCTGGGCGTTTTGCCCGTACAAAATATTTATTCCTTCTCCAAAGGCCAGGCTTTCTTTTTCGTAATTTCTGAACCTTATTAATTCTAATTCTTGTATGGTCACTTTATTTCACCATTTTGTACTATTCTGTATTTTTCATTGTTTACCGTAATTATATCACCGTTGCGAAGTTTTCTTCCCCGCCTGTCCTCTGGCTCATCATTAACTAAAATCCTGTTTTCTTCAATAAAAAAGCGTGCTTCTCCTCCTGCGCCAATTATATTTGCCAGTTTCAAAAATTGATCCAGTTTTATATATTCAGTAGTAATTAGAATATCTGTCATAATGTCGCCTTTCAATTATTCCTTATTCTAACCGGCAATATCAGATAAAGGTATCTGTCATGATCTAAAGCTGTAATAATACATGGCCCTATTGAAGATGTAAAAGATATCTTTATTTCTTCATCGTTAATTGCTTTCAATGCATCTATAAAGTATCTGGGATTAAAGCCTATTTGAAGAGGAGCTCCCTCGTTTTCAATTTTTATTTGTTCCTTTGAGATACCCACATCGGCTGTCGAAGAAACAAGCATTTCATCATCATTGATATTAAATTTAACCGGATATCTTTTATCATCGCTGGTTATCAATGACGCCCTTTCCAGGCTGTCAATAAGGTCCTTTGTATTGGCCTTTATAACTGTTTCAAACTTTGACGGAATATAGCTTTTATAATTCATAAACTCGCCATCTAAAACATTTGAGAAAATTCTGCATTCTTTAAACTCAAAGGATATGATATTGCCGGACAATGATACCGTAAGATCTTCGTCACTGGTTTCAAGTATCCGTAATATCTCATTCATATTCTTTCCGGGAACCACAACTTTAAAACTTATATCCTCTTTAATAATAGAATTACTTACAGCCATTCTGAAGCCGTCTAAGGCAACTATTCTGATTTCTCCACTATCTACTTCAATGAGCGAACCGGTCATTATTTTTCTGTTCTCATCTGATCCAACTGCAAAGATAGTCTGTTTTATCAATTCTTTAAGCGCTGCCTGACTGATATTAAATGTTATGTCATTTTTATATTCCGGCGGCAATGGATATGAATCTGAATCCATACCTTTTATTTCAAAGTATGAATTCAGACATTCAATTTTTACCTTGCTGTTATCATCTACTTCAATTGATACAGGGGCATCGGGAAGTTTTCTTATTATATCTCCAAATATTCTTGCATTTATTACAATAGAGCCTTTTTCCATTATGTCTGCTTCAAGATTATATTCAATTGCTAAATCATGATTATTGCCGATTAGCTTCAGTTTATCATCGGCTTCAATAAAAATACCTTCCAGTATAGGTAATGTAGCTTTTGGCATAATAGCTTTTTGAACGATGTTTATTGCTTCCATCAGATTTTGTTTAAGGATAATAACTTTCATTTTCTTATCTCCTTATTCTCTCTTTATATTATTTATAAATTTAGTCGTAATAGTAGTAAGTACTGTTAATTATGTTGATAAGCGCCTCAAAGTTCTGAAATCAAACGTTTTTCTATGTATATAATCATGTTGATAATTAAGTCTTTTCCTCTGCATAACTTTTTTCTTTTTATTTAAACAAAATATTCAACATCTTATACATCCACATATCCACATTTTTTGAGGATAAAAAATAAAAACTTACTGTTTTCCTGTAATATTTCTTTTTAATTCTGTAATTGCACGTCTTAATTCTGCACTTTGCTCCATTTCATTTGATATTTTGTCGCACGCGTGCATAACAGTTGTGTGATCCCTGCCTCCAAAGACTTGGCCTATTTTAGGAAGAGACATCCCCGTTAACTCCCGGCAAAGATACATGGCAACCTGCCTTGGAAATGATATATCACGGGACCTTTTCTGTGTCATCATTTGATCCGGAGATATATCATAGTACCGGGAAACAACCTTTATGATAGTATTATGATTTATATTTGCCACTGATATGTTAGCTAATATTTGTTTTAAACACTCCTGGGCAAGCTCTAATGTTATAGGGCTTCCCGTTAAAGAAGCATAAGCAATTACACGATTCAATGCTCCTTCCAGTTCTCTTATATTTGACTCAATGTTATTTGCAATATACACCAAAACATCATTTGGTATATCATAATTTTCCAACTGAGATTTTTTGCGAAGTATTGCTATACGGGTTTCTGTATCTGGAGCCTGTATATCCGCAATTAAACCCCATTCAAATCTGGAACGGAGCCGTTCTTCCAAAGTAAGAATTTCTTTGGGAGGCTTATCACTTGAAATAACAATTTGCTTATTTAATTCATAAAGAGCATTGAAAGTATGGAAGAACTCTTCCTGAGTACGCTCTTTTCCTCCTATAAATTGAATATCATCTATAAGCAGAACATCTATACTTCTGTATTTGCTGCGAAATTCCTCATTTCTGTCATCTTTTATTGCATTTATAAGGTCGTTTGTGAATTTTTCTGATGATGTATATAATACTTTTGTATCTTTATTCTGTTCAATTACATAATGCCCTATTGCATGCATTAAGTGAGTCTTTCCAAGACCTACTCCTCCATAAATAAAAAGAGGATTATAGGCAATAGCCGGTGCTTCAGCCACAGCCAGTGCGGCAGCGTGGGCCAATTGATTGCCATTCCCTTTTACAAAAGTATTAAAAGTATACTTTGGATTTAATATTGAAAGAGCCGGAGAGATTTCTTCCGAGGCAACTTTCGTTTCGGTAAAACCATCGATATTTTGTATATAGAATTCAATCTCCAGATCTCGGTTGGTAACAATTTTTATTGCATTTTGTATAAGGTCTTTATACCTGGACTTAATTATACCCAGATTAAATTCCGAAGGAACCTCAAGAGTAATAATGTTTTTATCTATAGAAACAGGAACAATTGTCTCAATCCAGGTTGAAAAGCTGACGCTTGTCATCTCCTCCTCAAGCAGTTTTGTGACTTGATACCATGTTTCATTTAAAGCAGCTGACATTAGAAATTCCTCCATTTGTTTTCCTGACCGTACCTTTAAATATATCAAACTTCATTCTTCGTTTCAACAAAAACTCAGTTGTGGAATTGTAGAATAATCTGGCGTAAATAATGCTATAAAAGCCCTGTTAATACACATATCAACTATACCATATTAATAAAAACCAAGGCAGATTGAGGGAGGTTTATGAATACTAAAACTTTTATCAGAGAAAAATAAGCAAAAACAGGCAGGTTCAATTGATACTTTTTATTGACTTTAGTGTACAATTGGTTATATAATATTTGCTGGTGTCTTTGTAAATAAGAAAAATTAATTTAGATATATACTGATCGGAGGTGCATTATAGATGATACGTACCTATCAGCCTAAAAAGAGGCAACGCAAAAAGGAACATGGCTTCAGAAAAAGAATGAAGACTTCAAACGGAAGAAAAGTATTAAGAAGAAGAAGATTAAAAGGCAGAAAAAAATTAACTGCATAAAGACCATATTATTGGTCTTTTCTTCTATTGTGGACACAACATGGTTCTCGGCATGAGAGTTTTTCAGTAGCTGACGTAGTTGTTTTGCTTCAGAATGGCACTGATGTTCTCGGGCAAGTATTTTATAGGCTTTACTAGAGTATTCTTCTATCTCATTGTTTCGTATAATAAGTATAGCTGCTTTCAACGGTACATGAGTTGAGTCATTACGGGCAGAATGAAGAATCATTAAGTTTATTAAGAATATTCTTTGTNATGCCTAACTTAATGCATAAATAGTATTAATGCTTGCCTTTTTTCAACGGATTAATAACACTGCGCTTAAAATGGATGATTAACACGTTGAATAAAATCCAATGCTATCAAGTACAAGACTTGGCAGCAGAATTGAAGAAAAAAATGAAAAAAGATTATGTATTAGTAAACAACAGAGATTATAAAAGAGTATACCGGCGAGGAAAATATGCAGCGACGGCCTTTTTAGTTGTCTATTGCCTTGATAACAATACAGAAACAACAAGGATTGGAATTACCACAAGTAAAAAAGTCGGAAATGCGGTAAAAAGAAACAGGATGCGCAGGCTGATAAAAGAAAATATTAGGGAATTGTACTATCGGCTTAACAAAGGTTTTGATATAGTTATAGTAGCAAGAAAAAGCGAAAATGATGCAAACAAGGAGAATATAGGGAAGGATTTAAGATATCTTCTTTACAAGTTAGGTCTTTTAGATAGGGAGAATAAATGTTAAAAAGATTGGTAATAGGTGTTATAAAGCTATATAGACGCTATTTATCACCCCTGAAAAGAAAACCTACATGTAGATTTTATCCCACATGTTCACAATACGCCTTAGAAGCTGTAACAAAATACGGTGCACTAAAAGGTGTTTATTTAGCAATAATTAGGATATTAAAGTGTCATCCCTTCCACCCAGGAGGATATGACCCTGTAAAATAGATACTTGGAGGAAAAATTTATGGGAATTTTAAGTGCGATTGGCAAGATATTCGGCATGCTGATGTATTTTATTTATAATACTATTGGCCTTCATAACTATGCACTTTCGCTGGTCTTCTTTACTTTAGTTTATAAGTTGATTCTATTGCCCTTATCCATTAAACAAATGAAGTCAACAAAATTAATGGAGGAGCTTCAGCCGGAATTACAAAGAATTCAGGAACGCTATAAACATGACAAAGAAAAGCTCCAGGAAGAACAAATGAAGTTCTATCAGGAAAAGAATTATAATCCTACTTCCGGCTGTTTACCGATGTTGATTCAATTGCCCATTATTATAGCGCTATTTTATGTTATCAGAATGCCCATGTCGTATATGCTGGATATGCCGGCCAGAGCAGTGAGCCATATGGCTCTTGCTTCTATTCAATCTGGTGATTTACAGTTCGATAATAGCAGGCATAATCTGGATTTGCGGGATCCTTACACTGATAATGTTGACGATGCCTATCTACAGCAGACCTATAAAGATTTATCGAGTAAAGATGCCTATATAGAGATTAAAATATTGGACGTAATAGACAGAAAAGAAGAAATCCTGATTAATAATCCCTATCTTTCCCAGGAACAAAAACAGAAATTGGCGGAATTTGATCTAAAAGTATTCAACTTTTTCAATCTGGGAATAAAACCTACAATTAATCCGAAGGAAATAGCTGCCAATCCTAAAATATATCTTCCGGCGCTGATTCTTTTAGTTATTGCTGTTAGTACAACATTTTTAACGGCATCTCTAATGGCACCCAAACCGCCAGAGTCAAAAGGGAAAGACAAGAAGGGCGCAAATAACGGCTGCGCAAATAAAAGTATGTTATGGATGAGCCCAATTATGACCCTTTGGATTGGATTAGGTACTCCATGTGGCTTATCGTTTTATTGGACTCTGAATAATATATTAAGCTTTGGTCAGCAAAAACTTGTAAATAAGTTTTACAAGGATGACAAAGCAAAGAAGGAGGAGAGTGAAGTTGCAAAAGTCAGTAACAAAAGAGGCAAAGACAGTTGATGAAGCAATCAGGCTTGCATGCCAAGAGCTTGAAACAGATATTGACAGCGTAGATGTAGAGATCATTACTGAAGGAAACAAGGGGATATTGGGGATAATAGGGAATAAAAATGCTGTTGTCAAAGTAACACCAAAGGTTACTATTGATGATATAATAGTTGATTTTCTAAGACCTATTTTCGAGAAAATGGAGATTACGGCAAACCTTGAAATAACTCATGAAGAAGATCAAATATCTGTTCGTTTAACGGGTGACGACATCGGTATCGTTATAGGCAGAAGAGGGGAAACACTGGATGCCTTGCAATATCTTCTCAGCCTTGTGGTGAACCGCAGGTCAGAGGAGTATATGCGTATAATTATGGATGTGGCAGACTACAGGAAAAAGCGGGAGGAGACCTTGATAAGGCTTGCAAACAGAGTCGCTGATAAAGTAGCAAGATATCGCAGGAACTTAACGCTTGAACCCATGAATCCATATGAAAGAAGAATAATTCATTCAACATTGCAAAACCATAAGCATGTTGAAACACAGAGTACCGGAGAAGAACCAAATCGTAAGGTAGTTGTGCGTTACAAGCATGCCAGCGGTCGTTCTTAAGCAGATAATAAAGGGGTTGTCTCAAAATGTAAAGCGTGTTATTCTGTCGCCTATAGCGGATGAAAGTGTTTCTTCGCTACATTCAGAGTAACAACAATTTTGAGACAGCCCTTTAATAATATAATATCAAAACTAAGCTGGCATTGTTGACATATTTGGTGGAAGTAGGTTAAGTCAAGTAATATGATTAATGATACTATAGCAGGTGTTTCTACAGCTGTTGGAAACTCCGGGATTTCAGTAATCCGGCTAAGCGGACCAGATGCTTTTCTAATAGCAGATAAGATATTTAAAGGAAAGTATTCAGTATCGGAACAGGAATCCCACACAATTCAATATGGAAAAATCATATCAAATGAGACCAACGAGGTTATTGACGAGGTACTTCTTATTAAAATGGAGGCGCCCCGCACTTATACCAGAGAGGATGTAGTGGAGATTTCAAGCCATGGCGGTTATACCATTGCATCATCTTTGCTGAACCTGCTTTACAGTAATGGTGCCAGACCGGCTGAACCGGGAGAATTTACAAAAAGAGCATTTTTAAACGGTAGGATAGATTTGTCCCAGGCAGAGGCCGTAATGGATATTATTCAGGCAAGAACCCAAAGAGTTTCTAAAGTTGCGGTAAAACAGCTGGAGGGATCAGTATCCCAGAAGCTTAATGTAATAAGGGAAAGAATTATAACTTTGCTTTCCGATATAGAGGTCAATCTTGATTATCCCGAGTATGATGCCGAGGAGATTACTTTAGCCCAGGCCGGAAAAGAGACCACATCAATAATAATTGAAATTGATAGTCTGATAAAAAGTTTTCACTATGGAAAACTTTTAAGAGAAGGTATGGAGATTGTTATATCCGGCAGACCCAATGTAGGTAAATCATCATTGATGAACAGGCTTACGAGAAAAAACCGCTCAATTGTAACTGATATTCCAGGCACTACACGGGATACTGTTGAGGAGTATGTGAATATAAAGGGTATACCTGTTAAACTTGTGGATACAGCAGGTGTAAGGGAGACTCTTGACCAGGTGGAGCAGCAGGGAGTGGAAAGAACTATAAAAGCCATTTCAGATGCTGATTTGGTAATTCTCTTGATAGATATTTCCCAGGGCTTTACAGCTGAGGATCATGACTTGCTAAATAAAATATTAAAAGAGCGCAAGCCTTATGTATTGTGCTTTAATAAAACAGACCTCGTTGATGATAAGCAGAAAATAAATGATAATATAAATTTATATCCTGATGCAATTCCGATGTCCATATCTGAAGACAGGGGAGTGGATGAGCTGGAGGAGCGTATTTTCGGATATGCGACAGAAAACAGCCAGGATATAGATAATCAGGTGCTCATAACAAATGCAAGACATGAAGGGCAGCTAAAAAAGGCCAAAGAACATTTAGAATCAGCCTATAGAGCAAGTGTCTCAAAAATGACATTGGATATGGTGGCTCTGGATCTTAAAGCAGCCCTTGAGGAATTGGGGAAAATAACAGGTGACCATGCCGACCAGGACGTAATAAACGCTATTTTCTCAAGGTTTTGTCTGGGAAAATAGTGGATAGACAAATACGGGAACAGGTACCTTGTACCACCTGTTTGGTGCCCTAAACCGTCATCCTGAGGGTCGCGTAATACCTCTTACTGTCATCCTGAGCGGAGCGTAAGCGGAGTCGAAGGATCTTATAAGTTAACACAAAAGATTCTTCGCTAGCGCTCAGAATGACAAGGGGGGATGCCATCCTGAGCGGGCGCAGCGTATACATCACTCCATGTCATCCTGGTGTGTCCAGCAAGCTAGATTGTGCTAGCCGGTGAAAGTCCGGTCCCGGTAATCGCCAAGGAGCCGGGTAGCAAGTCCCGGTGCNTCGCA
>JGI24710J26742_10003658_pt1 | contig 12906 bp, 10 predicted proteins | sample BioPla2DNA2_FD_26742 | JGI IMG/M metagenome (IMG submission 26742) | reverse complement strand
AGTCCTACGAAGGTCAGATCCCTTTCAAGAACACCTTTTTGAAGACCTTCATTAAAAGTGGAGAGATTTTTATAAGCCACAGCAATAACCCGAAGTGCATGGCTTGTCATAGCCAGATTAAGAGCGTAAATCTTATTCTTGTCACGGGTTGTCATAGGCAGCTGCTTATGGTCTCTGTATATGTTTGAGCAGCGCTCAATCAGAATATCATAAGCACCTTTTGTAATGCTTCTGTAAGAGAAAGTATCCTGTGCCTTATGTACTGTGGTCATAAGCTTTCTCGTTGAATCAAAGGGTATTTCAAAAATTCTTTGATATGCAGCATCAAGTTCAGGCTTATTAGCTCCTAAGTTATAGGCTGCAAGCACCAATGCTTTCTCAGTTGGCTCGCCATAAAGAACAGGCTGATTATTTTCTGTCTGTAATAATACATCACTGCATAGAGCGGCATGAGAAAGCAGAAAGAAACCAAAATCGCTGTTCATTTTCTCTTTTTTATCAGCGGAAGCTATTTCAATAACAGTCATAACGTTTTGTGTAAGAGTACCGGTTTTATCCGAGCATATTACAGTTGCACTGCCAAGTGTCTCGACAGCAGGAAGCTTTCTGATAACAGCATTCTTTTTTGCCATTCGTGAAACTCCAAGAGAGAGCATTATGGTTACAATAGCAGGGAGTCCTTCAGGAATCGCAGCAACGGCTAAGCTTACCGATGTCATAAACATATCAAAGGGTGGAAGCTTTTTATATAATCCTATTAAAAATACCAAGCCGCAGATAATTAATGCTGCAATGCCGAGAACCTTTCCGGTTTTTGCCAATCTTTTCTGCAGTGGAGTATCAGGCGTATCATCCTCCATAATCATCTTGGCGATGTGTCCTACCTGTGTATTCATTCCTGTAGCGACTGCTATGCCTACCCCCCTTCCATAGAGTACGGTACTTGTAGCCATAACCATATTGCTTCTGTCAGCAATACCGGTATCGGGAAGCAGACGTATATCTGCATTTTTCTCTACGGGATGGGATTCACCGGTTAGCGAAGCTTCTTCAACCTTTAGATTAACAGTATGGATAAGCCTGCAGTCAGCCGGTACGAAGCTCCCGGTTTCAAGTATAACAATATCGCCCGGAACAAGTTCTATGGAAGGAATCTCAGACACTTTATTATCCCGCAGCACATGAGCTGTGGGAGCAGACATTTTCTTTAAGGCTTCCAGTGCCTTTTCAGCCTTTGTCTCCTGAATAACTCCCAGAAACGCATTTAGGATAATGATCATCATAATAATAATTGGATCTATATAGTTGGGCTTTCCTTCCATATATGACACGGCAAATGATATTATAGCTGCACAAATTAAAATAATAATCATAAAATCAGTAAATTGAGCAAGAAATTTTTGAAATAGATTTTTTCCTTTTCTGGTTTCTAATATATTCTTTCCATACAATCTTTGTCTTTCCTGAACGTCATTCAGAGTAAGACCCTGCTTGACGTCAGTATTCATCTTTCTTAAGGTGTCCTCTATGGATATGCTGTGCCAATGCATACTTTCCTCCATTTCTGCGTATCGTTTTTACGGTCAATCTTCTTTTAATTATATGAGTAAAAAAAAGGAATATGTAAAAAGCAAATATGATAATGACATGTATTTCTATAGAAAAAAACATTTCTTTTTATAAATTTAAGGAGTATACTGTTCATTAAATAAAATCTGAAAATGTAGATTAGAAAGTTTAGAGGTAAATATGTCTAGGACAATAACACGTGATATGACAACCGGCAGCCCCATAAAATTAATATTAAAATTCTCAGTGCCAATGTTAATAGGCAATATATTTCAACAGCTATATAACATGGTTGATTCAGTGGTTGTCGGTAAATTCGTCAGTAAGGATGCTTTGGCAGCAGTCGGTGCTGCATCCTCATCAATATTTCTGATGATTAGCCTAACCTTTGGTCTGTCTATGGGTATATCCATAGTAATATCACAGTATTTTGGTGCCGGAGATTATGACAGGGTCAGAAGGAGTATTGCTACGGCTGTTTACATATTAATCATATCTTCTATAATAATGGGAACTGTAGGTTTCTTTGCCACCCGTCCTTTGCTTGAGCTTCTTGGTACACCTATGGAGGTTATCCATCAATCTGAAATCTATATGAAGATATGTTTCTTGGGGATATTTGGCGTAGTAAGCTATAATGGGATAGCAGGTATACTTCGAGCTCTTGGAGATTCAATAACTCCCCTGATATTCCTTATAGTAGCCAGTATTTTAAATGTTGTGCTTGATTTGGTGTTTGTGGTAGGTTTTTACTGGGGTGTACCCGGTGTTGCAATTGCAACTGTAATCTCTCAATTTGTATCAGGTATAAGCTGTATAATCTATGCATTATATAAGATAGAGATTCTTCGTGTACCTGTAAAAGAACTTAAGCCTGACAGAGAGATTCTGTCAAAATGTATCCGGCTTGGAATACCGGTAGCCCTTCAGAATTCATTTGTTTCTGTTTCTATGATGGCTCTGCAATTTGTTGTCAATGGCTTTCAGGCTACTGTTATGGCAGCTTATACCGTGGTTAACAGAATTGAACAGTTGGTTATACAGCCCTTCGCATCCTTAGGAGCTGCGGTGGCTTCATTCACCGGTCAGAATATCGGTGCAAGAAAGATCGACAGAGTGAAAAAAGGAATTAAATCGGCAGTACTGCTGATATTTGCATTTAGCATTATTATGCTGCCTGCTATGTATTTTGGTGGAGAGTATATAATGAGGCTGTTTACCAAGAAAGAAGATATAGATGTTGTAAGATACGGAGTTGAGGGTATTAGGATTACCAGCCTGTTCTACAGCTTCGTGGGACTGATATTTATTACAAGGAATTTTCTTAGCGGTGCCGGTGATATTAAAATAACCATGATTATGGGACTTATAGAGGTAGTAGTTAGGGTGATTGTTTCTATACATCTGTCTAAGATAATAGGTTTTCAAGGTATATTCTGGGCATCTGCACTGAACTGGTTCATAACCGGGCTTTTTGGCGGTATACGGGTATTATCGGGAAAGTGGATGAACAAATCGATCATAAATCAATCATAAGTCAACAATATAGCTGTTTTATTCTGATGTCATCAGTGGGATCTTTTCCGCTGATGACATTTCTATATTATATGGATTTATCAGCAGAACTTTTTTTTATTATCCTCCTGCGCATTTTATATATAATTAAGAAGGCTATGGATGCGATAATTATTGGGATAAGGTTTTGCTTGTACCGGGCATAATAACCGGCAACCCTGCCATAGTTCTCTCTCAGGGAGTAGCCAAGTCCTATCAGAAGTGTGTTCCATATGGTAATCCCCAGTAAAGAGGCGGGGAAATATACCGAAGGCTTAAGCCTTGCCGCTCCAGCTACAAACGCGATATAAGTACGGACAAGGGGTATTACACGTCCTATACAGACAGCGGATGCCCCGTTTGACTGAAACTTGTCATATGAGGCGTTAAGCGACTTTTCTGACTTAGGAAACTTTCTTTTTATAGCATTTATAATAGCTCCTCCGCCAAACCACCCTACAGTATAGCAGACACCTGTACCTAATAGACCGGCTAATATGCTTAGGGGAAGAATCACAAGAAAATGGGTATTGTTTATGGATGCCATAGCTCCCGAAAGGGGCAGTACAATTTCACTGGATACCGGAAAGCAGGCATATTCCAGCATTATAATAAGAAACATGGCTATTAATCCATATTCATAAATCAGTTCTGATATAAAACCCATAATAAGCCCTCATACTTCTATTCATTCGCTTATGTAACAATATATTATTTTAGTTTGTTTTTATGACGGTTTGTCACTGTACGAAGGTACAGTATAAACGAGTTATTTAATTTAAATAGATAGTGTGTTATACTGTTCATGTAAAGTCGATTAGCTTATTCTTAATTATGGGGGAGTAATATTGCAGTACAGATTTACGCCCTATACGGGGCTGTTATTTCTATCCGGATTGGTGACAATATCTTTAGGTGTTTACACGCTGATAAAATATAGGCATGCAAAGGGTGCCAAATCCTTTGCTGTTTCCATGTTTATTGTTACCCTATGGTCGATACCGAATGCTTTGGAAATGGCAGCAGCTGTTTTGGACATTAAGCTTTTTTATGCAAACATACAGTATATTGCGTATGGCTTTTCTCCGGTTATACTCCTCCTATTATGTCTTGAATTTACCGGTCATGAGAAATTTGTGGAACTCAGAAAGAACATCTGGTTATTTATTATACCCATGATAACAATAGCACTGGTTTGGACCGATAAATATCATGGGTTGGTGAGATACAATATTCACTTGGATTATAGCAGCTCATTTCCTGTTATCAGGAAGCAATACGGTCCCTACTTTTATTTTCATGCTTTTTATTCACACTGTTTAAATATAATCACACTATTAATTTTGTTGAGAGCGGTATTTATCAGAAAGACGATCTACAGAAAACAAGTCGTAGCACTTATATTAGGTACAAGTTTAATTGTAGTGCCAAATCTTTTATATATAACCGGTCTGAGTCCAATTAAGGGATATGATATTACTCCGATTTTTTTTGGACCTGCCGGCATTATTATGTTTTGGAGCATGGTACGCTACCGGATGTTTGATTTGGTACCCTTGGCCCGTGCGACATTAATTGAGAATATGGAAGCAGGAGTTATGGTTATGGATATGCAGGACAGGATTATAGATGTTAACCCTGCATTTGCTGATATATTGGGACTACCCATAGAGAAAGTTACAACTAAAAATGCATCGGATATCTGTGCACATTTTCCTAAGCTTTTGGATGCTGTTCTGGACAGATCGGTATCGCGGGAAGAATTTGATATTGTAAAGCCGGATGAATCGGTAGTGTATGAGGCGTTATTATCAATACTTAAGGATAAGAACGGTCGTGATATAGGCAGATTAGTTGTTATATACGATATAACAGAAAAAAAGAAACACGAAAAGGAATACTATGAACAGCAATGGAGGCTGGCTGTAAAGAATGAAAGGAATAGAATGGCACGCGACCTTCACGATAATCTTGGTCAGGTCTTAGGTTTTATTAACCTTCAGGCACAGGCAGTTCAAAAGGAGCTTATGGACACAGGTGCCGGGCAATACTCTAAGAAGCTGGATAAATTAGTTGAGGCTGCTCAGACAGCTCACCAGCAAATAAGAGAATATATTCATGATATAAGAAATTCAGATCTTATAGAGATGGATTTCATAGCAGCACTCGATAAGGAAATAACAAATTATGAATTACAGACCGCAATTAAAGTAACGAGAAAAATCACACCTATGTTCAGCAATGCGGTCATTTCTCCCGGTATCCGTATTCATATTCTGAATATTATAAAGGAAGCCTTGAATAATGTCAGAAAGCATGCCAAAGCAGACAATGTATTATTAGTCTGTGATATTGAGGATAATAATCTGGAGGTTTTAGTCAGAGACGATGGCATAGGCTTTGAACATGCAGGTATGAATTATGAAACAAAGAAGAGCTATGGACTTAATATAATGAAAGAACGGACATCTGAGATGGGCGGAACACTTGAGATTATGTCAGAACCCGGAAAAGGAAGCACTATTAGGCTTCGGGTACCGCTAAAGAAGGAGGAACTTATATGAAATCCAAGGTTATGATTGTAGATGATCATCATCTGTTCTTAGAGGGACTTCAATACTTGCTTGATGCTTATAAGGTTGAGGTAGCAGGAAAAGCGAAAAACGGCAGAGAAGCTGTCACTAAGGCAAGGATACTAAAACCTGATATTATACTCATGGATATTATGATGCCTGAGATGGACGGAATTGAGGCTTTAAAAATAATTAAGGCTGAAATGCCCGAAATAAATATACTTATGCTTACCACCTCCGATGAGGATGATTATTTATTTGAGGCTATTAAGCATGGAGCGAGCGGTTACCTTATTAAAAACACGGACGGCAAGGATTTGATAAACAAATTACAGCAGGCTGAAAACGGAGAGGTTCCGCTGTCTCCGGGATTGGCGTCCAGAATTCTTTTGGAATTCAATAAGAAAGATGGCGGCACGGAAAAAAATGTTAAGGATAATCGGGAACCCGATACATATGAAAAACTGACAGACAGACAGGTAGAAATACTGCGGATTATCGCTTCCGGTAAAACTTATAAAAAAGCCGGCGAATTACTTGGATTAAGTGAACGTACGATTAAGTACCATATGGGGAGAATAGTAGATATACTGCATCTTGAGAACAGGTCGCAGGTAATCGCATATGCTGCGGAAAGCGGTCTTGTAGAACCAATTAAGACAAATCTGCCATAATAAAATATATAACAATAAAAACTTGACAAAAACAGAAGGAATGATATATTTATAAATAAATGTTTTTACATCAGTGAATATTATATACAGGCTGTGATAAGGAGTATTAAGAGAATACGTGCTTATAGAGAGCTGCCGGTCGGTGTAAGGCAGCAGCAACGGTCTCCCAACTCGCCTTTGAGCTTCCCCGCTGAAGTAGCAGTAGGCAGGGACGGTATTTCCGTTATCAATAATGAGTGCATAATAAACAGGCTTATTATGTTTATTATGAATTAGAGTGGTACCACGAAAATGCATGCCTTTCGTCTCTTATACGGATGAAGGGCTTTTTAAAATATTATCAGGTGTTTTTTGATATTTTATAATAAGCATAAATATGACCGCTTGTCATTGAAATTTTTAAAGGAGGAGAAATCATGTCAACACCTTATAATCATAAGGAAATTGAAAAAAAATGGAGAAAGCACTGGGAGGAGCATCCGGTTAATGTAAATGACGGTAAGAAACCTAAATATTACTGCCTGGACATGTTTCCTTATCCGTCCGGAAGCGGACTTCATGTAGGACATTGGAGAGGATATGTTATAAGTGATGTATGGAGCAGATATAAGCTGCTTAACGGTTATTATATAATCCATCCCATGGGATGGGATGCCTTTGGTCTTCCCGCAGAAAATTATGCGATTCAGAAGGGCGTTCATCCCAGAATAGCCACAGAAGAGAATATAGCAGTCTTTAAGAAACAGATCAAGGACATAGCTGCTATATATGATTGGGATATGGAGGTTAATACAACAGATCCTAATTTTTATAAATGGACTCAGTGGATATTTGTGAAAATGTTCAAGGCGGGTCTTGCCTATGAAAAGGAAATGCCTATTAATTGGTGTCCTTCCTGTAAAACCGGACTGGCAAATGAAGAGGTTGTAAATGGAGGTTGTGAACGCTGCGGTGCTTCGGTTACCAAGAAGAATTTAAAGCAGTGGATGTTAAGGATTACCAAGTATGCAGACCGTCTGCTGGAGGATCTGGATAAGCTTGATTGGCCTGAGAAGGTTAAGAAGATGCAGTCAGACTGGATTGGGAAAAGTTATGGTGCAGAGATAGATTTCAAAGTAGATGGAAGTGATAAGGCTATCCGTGTATACACTACCAGACCGGACACCTTATATGGTGCCACATTCATGGTATTGGCTCCGGAGCATGAATTAGCCTTAGAGCTGGCAACACCGGATAAGAAAGAGGAAGTGGAAGAGTATATATATAAAGCTTCATTGAAGTCTTCTGTCGACCGGCTTCAGGACAAGGAAAAAACCGGTGTATTTACCGGAAGCCATGCCATTAATCCGGTAACCGGGAAACCTATACCTATCTGGCTTTCAGACTATGTATTGGCTGATTACGGTACAGGAGCCATAATGTGTGTACCCGCCCATGACGAAAGAGACTTTGAGTTTGCCAAGAAGTTTGATATTCCGATTGTACAGGTCATATCTAAGGACGGTAAGGAAGAGGAGTTAACAGAGGCATATACACAGCCGGGTATTATGATTAATTCGGGCGATTGGAACGGTATGGATTCCGAGAAGGCGAAAAATGAGATTCCTGATTTGCTGCAGAAGCAGGGAATCGGCAAAAAAACAGTAAACTATAAGCTTCGTGACTGGGTATTTTCACGTCAGAGGTATTGGGGTGAGCCCATTCCCATTGTTCATTGCGAGCACTGCGGTGCGGTGCCTGTTCCTGAAGAGGAGCTGCCGTTACTCCTTCCTGAGGTAGAAAAATATGAACCTACCGGCACGGGAGAATCTCCTCTTGCAAATATTCATGAATGGGTTAATACCACATGTCCTGAGTGCGGAAAGCCCGCAAAGAGAGAAACCAATACTATGCCTCAATGGGCAGGGTCTTCGTGGTATTTCCTCCGCTATGTTGATAATAAGAACGATAAAGAACTTGTAAGTAAGGAACGTGCCCAGAAATATCTTCCGGTAGATATGTATATCGGGGGAGTAGAGCACGCTGTGCTTCATCTTCTGTATTCCAGATTCTATACCAAATTCTTAAAAGATATCGGAGTAATCGATTTTGATGAACCGTTTATAAAACTGTTTAACCAAGGTATGATCGGCAAAGACGGAGCGAAAATGAGTAAGTCAAAAGGTAATGTGGTATCACCTGATGAGTTGATAAATGATTATGGCTGCGATTCATTAAGACTTTATGAATTATTTGTAGGTCCTCCGGAGTTGGATTCTGAATGGGATGACAGGGGAATAGAGGGCGTATATCGTTTTATCAACCGCTTTTATAATCTGGTTCTGGATAATAAGGACAAGACAGTTGAAGCTACTGAGGACATGATTAAGCTTCGCAACCGTTTTGTATATGATATAACCACGAGACTGGAAAGCTTTAGTCTGAATACGGTAGTCAGCGGTTTTATGGAATACAACAATAAAATGCTTGATATAGCCAAAAGAAACGGCGGAATAGACCGCAAGACCTTAGAAACCACAATAATCCTGATTGCTCCTTTTGCACCTCATGTAAGCGAGGAATTGTGGTCGCAGATGGGTCATACAGGCTCTGTATTTGATAACACCTGGCCTACCTATGATAAAGAAAAGATGAAGGACAGTGAGATAGAAATAGCTGTCCAGATAAACGGAAAGACCAGAGGAACAATTATGATAGATGCAGAAGCGTCAAAAGAGGCTGTTCTGGAGACGGTAAAGAAAGCCATGTCTGATAAAATAACAGGAGCTATCATAAAGGAAATCTATGTTCCCGGCAGGATTGTTAATATTGTTGTAAAGTAAGCTTCACGAATAAGCAGATTAGTCATAAAAATTCCTCCCTTATCAGAATACTAATGGGGAGGAATTTTTTAAAAACACCTTTGATAATCTCAAAAAATGTGTTATCATTCACGTATAAGATAGGTTGTTTCAGAAAAGCCACAGGATTTATATAACATGTTTTTATGTGTTTATTGATCATGATAGTTTTCTTGGATAAGTATAAATAATTATTTTCTGTTATCATATATTTTACAAATAGAATAATTTATATGAGGCTGCTATAACCGGCCTTGTGCATATAAATAGAGAGGAAAGAATATGAAGATATTGGCTAAATTTACGAAGAAGGATCTATGGAGTATACCGAATATTCTATGCTATATCCGCTTATTATTGATACCGGCATTTGTTATGCAGTATATTAAAGCGGATGAACCGGGTGAATATGTGAAAGCAGCAGCCATAGTTCTTGCTTCGGGACTTACAGATTTTTTGGATGGATTTATTGCCAGAACCTTCGATATGATAACTGAGTTTGGTAAGCTTATAGATCCTATGGCAGATAAACTGACTCAAGCGGCTCTGTTATTTGTTCTATTGGTAAAAATAAAATATATATACTTACTGTTAATCCTGTTTGTGATTATGCAGCTGTTTATGCTGATAGCCGGCATAGCAATGCTTAAGAAAGGGAAGCGGCTGAATGGCTCAAAATGGTTTGGGAAGGTATCAACTACCGTATTTTATGCGGTTATGCTGGTGCTGATTGCACTACCGAAGCTGGATCAGACAACTGTCAATATTCTTATGCTGATATGCGGAGTATTTCTTGCATTATCATTTGCACTGTATATAAGGGAATATGTTCGAATGTACCGTGAAGTCAAACAGGAGGAAATCACTAAAATCAAAACAATATACAACAAGACAGTATAAGGCGGTATATATAAATAGGTCAGGGGTAGGGTATGGATATTATCACACACACCCGTACAAGTACATGTACCCTGTTTTGTATGTCCCAAATCGAACATTATAAATGTTCGATTGTGACATTACAAAACGGGATACATGTTCTTCTAAGGGTGTATTTAGATAATATCCATACCCTACCCCTGACCTATTTATATACCGCCTTTTGAATTTTATTATTTTCTGTTTGACATCATTTTTAAGAGCATGTTCAGTTGTGCCTTGTTCTTTGGCGGCATGTTCTTTGTGAGCAGTTCCAGCATTAATTCGCTTTCATCCTTGGTGAAAGTTAGATTTTGATCCTGTAGCTTTTTGTTGGTACTCAATATAAGGGGAAGCAATTTATCCATGGATTTTCCTTCGGCTTCCTTCATCAATTCCAGAAGAATTGCAAGCTTTCTTGGATCAATATTTCTTGCTCCGGAACTATTATTATGTGAAGAATCGGGCATGCATTTACTCCTTACAGTCACTGTTATTGTTATTATCATCATATGATGTCGGACTAAAAAGCATTCTTAAGTTTTCATATGTTTGCATCTGGTCAGGAGTTATCATGCTCTTAAGCTCTTCGAACATTTTGACGTAATTTTTGTTGTTATAATCATTATTGCTGTAATCATTGTTGTCATAATCATTGCTGACATATTCATTGTTTTTATAATCACAGTTATCATTTACTTTTTCGTTATCTTTATTATCATAATTATCATTATTATCAAAGCCTTCAAAGCCTTCAACATCCTGCATGAAATTCATAGTTTCCATATATGTGTTATACATCTCAAACATTCTCTTGGCTTGAAATATTTGAAGCATTTTATCCACGAAAGTCCGCTCGTTTTCGTTGCATATGGTTCTGATATTATTTAATAGAGCTTCCATGTCAGCCTCCTTATTCTCAAAACCGCAGGCGGAAATATCATTATTCCTAAAATTTTGTATGCAAATAATAAGCTCATATAACTTAACAAGCAATTCCAAAGCCAATCTTGATCTTATATCCACATAAGGCAAAGCGGTTCTTAACAGCTCTGCTGTATGAAGCAAGCCGTCTTCTGTCATAGCTTCTCCAATTGTATGTACTCAATATATTATATTCATAGGTGATTTAATCATGCTAATTAATCCGTACTCAAAAACAGCGACAAAAAAACGGTACCGGGTTCCTTATTATCGGTACCCGGTACCTAGTTTCATACGTTTATGCTTTTTTCTTCTTACTTAACAATACCGATGCTGCGATAATAATTATCACAAGCGGAATTCCTATATAGAACAACAGAGATGAATCCTTTTCCTTGTCATCAGTATCCGCAGTTTCAGGAGCGTCCTCAGTATCTTCGGTATCCTCAGTTTCCTCAGCAGCAGTTTCATCTGCTTCCTCAGCATTATTAATATCTTCTGCAACTTGGACTTCCTCTTCCTCCACAACTTCCTCTGCTTTATCATATGCAAAGCCTGATACAGTGAATGTAATCTCAATATTATCATTGCCATTTCCACGAAGAAGTTCTATTCCGCTTCCTTCAATATATAATCCTTGATCCTGAACTATTTGCTTTAGTGTATTTCTCCAATTGTTAAAAGCAAGAATAACTATTCCGCCATCAAGGAACTGAACATCGTCTTCCACGTAACCTTCATCAAATGTCATTACTGTTCTGTTATTGATTTTTACTTTTATATCTGTAAATTTGATTACGTCATTAAGAGGTATATCTGTTGCGAAATGTAATTGAGATACAGACATCTCTCCAGCAAAATCCGCGTTTGTCAGTGATACTGTATAGATTCCGTTTCCTTGAATAACGGCATCGTTGAATGTGCCGGCATATTCTACTAGGTTACCGCTTGACTCAGAACCGGAAGTCAGTACGGCGAATCTGTCGGTGCCATATGTGTCATTTATATCGGCACTATAGTATCCAAATCTGTAAATCCATAGATTAGTACATGTTTGGATACCAAGTGTGGCATTATATGTACCATTTAGATCAACTGTTTCTGCTGCCTCATCCTCTCCTTCCGCATCCTCCTGCTCAGCAGCAGCAACCTCACCGGATTCAATATCTTCTGCCTCAACACCGGCATCTTCACCGGCTTGAGCATCTTCTACTTCAGCAGCATTAACGGTCAGCACTTGTGTGCTAATTATCGTAACAATCATCATAATACTAAAAACCTTTAATATGTGTTTGATTTTTCTCATTAAAAAAAGCCCCCTTAATTAATTTATTAATCTTATTAATTCAAAGATATTATATTATGAAACCATGAAAAAAACAACCTTAGATTTTTGACCTATAGGATTTCATTATTAACTATTGTATTTTACTGATTCTTAATAGATAATATCTATTGTAGTACTTTTAATGAAAGGTTAGGTTTATAAATGTATGATGGTATAATATTTGACATGGATGGAACTATATGGGATTCTACTGAGGAAGTAGCCTTTGCTTTTAGCGAGGTTGTAAAAAACAAATATCCTGAGGTGACGGATGAGATTACGGCGAAGAAATTAAAGAGCCTGTTCGGACAGCTTCTTGATGATATTGCTGTTCAGTTATTCAGAAGTGTTCCCGCAGAGAAAGCGATAAAGATTATGAGGGACTGCTGCGAATATGAAACCGAATATCTGGCTAAACATAATGCAAAAATATATCCGGGAATGGAGAAGACTATAAAAGAGCTTTCTAAGAAATATAGATTATTTATTGTAAGTAACTGTCAGGAAGGCTATATTCAGTGCTTTTT
>JGI24710J26742_10003654_pt1 | contig 12912 bp, 10 predicted proteins | sample BioPla2DNA2_FD_26742 | JGI IMG/M metagenome (IMG submission 26742) | reverse complement strand
AGGTCGGCGCTCTTCGTCAGGTAGACCTTCGTATCCCGCCCGACGGGTAAGGGAAGACCGACCCGCACCGTGCCGCGGCGGACGGCGGGGGTGCCATGAACGACCGCACCCACGTCCCGGTCGGGATCTTCCGCGCAGAAGGCAAGCCCATCACCGGAGCGGGGCACGATCTCTCCGGAGAGGCGGACGGTCGCCTCCTCCCTCCGCGGGTCGTAGCCGACCACCGTGCCGAGCAGGATCCCGCGGTTCCCGGGCCTGTCGCGGGCCATGATATCGGATGCACCGAGGATGTAGCCCTCCGTGAACTCCCGGTTGAACGCAAGCATAAGATCCCGCATATCCTCCCTGGAGGGCGACCAGGCCTCCCCGGCAGTGATCGCATCGATGGCGCGCCGGTAGATGCTCACCACTGTGGCGACATACTCCGCGGAGCGCATCCTCCCCTCGATCTTGAGCGAGACAACCGGTGAGCGGACTATCCGGTCAAGGCGTGGATATACCGCGAGGTCGCGGGTCGAGAGGAGGTACCGGCCCTCTATGGGCAGAGTCTGGAGGTCTCTCGGGCGGCCGTACTCATCTTTCCCGGCGGTCACGAGCCGGTAGGGTTTCCTGCATGGCTGGGCGCACATCCCCCGGTTCCCGCTCCGCCCTCCGATGACCGAGGAGAGGAGGCACTGGCCCGAGTAGCCGTAGCAGAGCGCACCGTGGGCGAATACCTCAACACCGATCCCGGGCACCCCCGCTATATCCTCGATCTCCAGGAGGCTGAGTTCCCGCGCCGGGACCACCCGGGAGAACCCCTTCCGCGCGGCCCACGATGCACCCTCGCGGTTGTGGATCGTCATCTGGGTGGAGGCGTGGAGGGTGAGGGCCGGNACCACCTCCCGGGCGAGAGCCGCAACACCGGTATCCTGTACGAGGATGGCGTCAGCCCCGATCTCGTAGAGCCAGAGGAGGTAGCGGATGACGTCGGGGAGTTCGGCGTCGCTCACGAGGGTGTTTACGGTGACGTAGACCCGCACGCCGTGGAGATGTGCGTAATCGACGGCTGATCGGAGTTCATCGTCCGAGAAGTTCGCCGCGTAGTGCCTGGCCCCAAACCGCCTCCCTGCGAGGTAGACCGCATCGGCGCCGGCGGCGACCGCCGCTCTCAGGGCCTCCGGTGATCCGGCAGGTGCGAGCAGTTCCGGCGGTGCGACCGGGCCGATCTCTGATCGATCATGTGCCATCTGTTTCAGTACAGTCGCCCTGCCGGCCTATATACCCAAGTCCCGGGTATCTCCCCTATATACGAACGCCCGACCGAAAAGATAGGAACATGGAACTTACCGGGATTATCGGTTACGGGGAGATGGGGAGCATGCTTGTGCGAGGTTTTCTCTCAACCGGGGTGCTCAGGGTCGATGAAGTCGTTGTCTCATCGAGGAGCAAAAAGAGCCTCGATGCATGCGCCGCCGCATGGCCCGGGATCGGCATCGCTCCGGCGAACACTGACCTCGCCCGCCGGTGCCGCACGATCATAATCGCCGTCAGACCAGGGGATGTTTTGGGCGTTCTCCACGAGATCGCTCCGGTGGTGGAGGGGGATGAGCATATTATCTCGCTCGCCGCCGGTGTGAGCCTTGCGGACCTTGAGGCGGTATTCATGGGCCCGGTCACCCGCGTCATCCCCACGATCACCTCCAGCATCGGGCAGGGGACGACGTTGATCTGCCACGGGCGGGGGGTCGGGGCGGGCGATGCCCGCCGGGCGGAGAGACTCTTTTCGCCGATCGGGGATCTGATGCTCGTCGAGGAGGGTGAGCTCCCGGTGGCGACGTTTCTCTCGAGTTGCGGTCCGGGGCTGCTCGCCGCCATCATCGAGGAACTTGCGGGGGCGGCGATCCGCGCCGGCGGACTTTCGCCGGACCGGGCACTCTCCCTCGCGACAGGGATGGTCACGGCCACGGCCGCATACATCAGGGAGACCGGTGAGACCCCGCCCGACCTGATCCGGCATGTAGCGACCGGCGGCGGCATAACCGGGGTCGGGGTGCGGCGGCTCCGGGAGCGGCTGCCGGGTGTCCTTGATGAGACCTTCGCCGCCATGCTTCAGCGCCACGACGCTCTCGGGGAGCGCTCCTGATCCCCGGGGAGTGGGCAGACCTTTATGTGATGGAGTGGTCATACATCCGGTGAGTATGAAGATCGTCGTCTCTGTGGAGGATGCCGGCGCCGTCGACGAGGTGGTGGAGTACACCCCGACGTTCATCGAGGTCAGGCTTGACCGGATGGCCGGCGACCTCCCGGATCAGGTCCGTGCGATCCGGGAGAAGACCGCCATCCCCCTGATCGCCACACTCCGGAGCAGGGAGGAAGGGGGGAATTTCGTTGGCGATGCTGATCTCTGGGCCCGGATCATCGGTCCGATCACGAGGTACGTCGATCTCGTGGATGTTGAGGCCCGCTACCGGGACCACGCACCTGCCATCAAGGGCCAGGGGATCCAGATCATCGCATCGCTCCATACAGGTGAGATGCCCTCCTCCCCGGAACTGAGAAAGATCGAGGAGACGCTCAGGTCATACGGCGATATTCCAAAAATTGTCGTGAAACCCCGCACAGCAGATGACCTCATGGCGCTCGTCACGTTCACCCACCAGGCTCAGAAGCCCATCTGCACGAGTATCATGGGCGCCGGATTCCGCTACGCCCGGGCTATCCTGCCGCTCTTCGGGTCGGAGTTCGTCTTCTGTCATGCCGGTACCCCGACGGCAGAGGGGCAATACCATATACGAGAGATGCGGCAGCTTGCGGATCTACTGAAGTGAGCAGGGAGGGAGGGGTTGTATGCCCCCCGGGGCTCGTCACTCCTCGCTCAACATCTCATTGATCGCCGCTGCCGCCCGCTTCGCCGAGCCCATAGCCTCGATCACCGTGGCCGCGCCGGTGGCGATATCCCCACCTGCGTAGACGTGAGGGATAGATGTTCTACCGTTCTCATCGACGATGACATTACCCCGCCGGGCGCGCTCAAGCCCCGGGATCAGGGAGACGAGGAGCGGGTTCGGACCTGTGCCGATGGCCTGGATCACCATATCGACATCGAGGGTGAACTCGCTTCCCGGAATCGGCTCCGGAGATGGGCGGCCGCTCGCATCGAGATCACAGAGCGACATCTCCACGCACTCAAGCCCGAAGACGCACCCCCCCTCCCCGAGGATCCGGGTCGGGTTTGTGCAGGTGAGAAACTCTATCCCCTCCTCCTTTGCGTGTAGAACCTCAGCCTTCCGTGCCGGCATATCCTCCTCGCGCCGCCGGTAGACGAGGAAGACCTTCGCGCCCATACGGCGCGCAACCCGGGCGGCATCCATCGCGACGTTCCCGCCGCCGATCACTGCCACGCGCCCCCCGTGCAGGACCGGCGTATCGAACTCAGGGAACGCATCGGCGTGCATCAGGTTTACCCTCGTGAGGAACTCGTTTGCCGAGTAGACACCGTTGTAGTTCTCCCCCGGAATACCCATAAACGCAGGCAGTCCTGCTCCGGTAGCGAGGAAGACGGCGTCGTAACCGAGGAGTTCGTCGACGCTGACGCTCCTTCCCACCAGATGGTTCTTCTTCAGCCTGACACCGAGGTCGAGCACCTGGTCGATCTCTGCCCTGACGACATCTTCTGGCAACCGGAATGCCGGGATGCCGTAGGTCAGGACACCACCGGCCTCATGAAGCGACTCAAAGATTGTAACGGTATGGCCGGCGCGGGCGAGGTCAGCCGCAGCCGTAAGCCCCGCCGGGCCGGACCCCACGACCGCCACCCGCTTCCCGGTCGGTCGGGCTGTCTTTGGGAGCTCGACACCATCCTGTCGCTCCCAGTCTGCCACAAACCGCTCGAGCGCGCCGATCCGGATCGGGGTCGCCTTGATGCCGAGTACGCAGGCCCCCTCACACTGCGTCTCCTGCGGGCATACCCGCCCGCAGATTGCGGGGAGCATGTTCTGCTCCTTGAGCGCGCGCGCCGCCCCCCGGAAATCCCCCTCAGCGACCTTATGAATGAACGCCGGGATATCGATGCAGACCGGGCAGCCTGTAACACAGAGCGGCTTTTTGCACTGGATGCATCGCTCCGCCTCAGCGATCGCCTCACCGGGGGAGAGCCCGGTATCGACCTCCTCAAAATCCCTTATCCGGATATCAGCCGGCCGGTCACCCATGATGATCTCCTCCCTCACCGCATCGGCACTGGTGCTCAGCGAACCGCTCAAGCGAGACCTTCTCCTGGCCGGTGTAGATCCGCTGCCGCTGCATCAGTTCAGCAAAATCGACCTGGTGAGCATCGAACTCAGGGCCGTCAACGCAGGCAAACTTTGTCTCTCCGCCGACGGTCACCCTGCAGGATCCGCACATCCCCGTCCCGTCGACCATGATCGGGTTGAGACTCACGTAAGTCTTCACGCCATAGGGAGCCGTGACGCCGGAGGTGACCTTCATCATGATGGCAGGGCCGATGATCCAGACGCGATCGATCGTTCTCTCGCCGAGCAACTTCTTCAGGACATCGGCTGCAAACCCATGAACACCTTTGCTCCCGTCATCGGTTGTGATATAGACCTCATCGCATATCCCACGCAACTCATCCTCGAGGATGAGGAGGTCAGCGCTCCGCGCACCGATGATCCCGATGACGTGATTGCCTGCGGCTTTGAGTTCCTCTACGATGAGGGGCATGCTTGCGATCCCAACACCGCCGCCGACGACGCAACAGGTTCCATAACTGGCGATCTCGCTCGGCTTTCCGAGCGGTCCTGCGACATCCATGATGCTGTCACCCGCGCGGAGCGTCGCGAGCTCCTGGGTCGTCTTGCCGACGGTCATAAATATCACCCGGACAGCATCTCCCCTGACTGCGGATATGGTGAGCGGTATCCGCTCACCCTTCTCATGCAGGCGCAGGATGAGAAACTGGCCTGCCCGTGCATGTTGCGCCACCTGCGGCGCGGATATCCAGTATTCGTAAACCCGGTCGGCGAGTTTCGTCGCCAATTCTACCTTGTACAACCGTTTCACTCCCGATATTCCTGATCGATGGTAACGTCAAACTCTATCGAACGCTTCCATACATATTATGACTCAAGGTTCATTACTACAGCTATTCGGTGCCGGGACAGATCCCGGGGAGGATGGAGGACGCGAATAATTATCCGCAAACCCGTCCCAGTAGATAGCTATGCAGAGCCAGATGCGCTGGGGGATCGCCCTGACTGTCATCGGTGTGGTGGTCGCGCTTCTCGTGCCCATATTTGGTGTACCGCTCATCGTGCTCGGCGTCGCGTTGATCATCTGGCGAGGGCGCGAGGAAGTCATTGAGGAGATCAGGGAGTGAACTGATGATACTGACAACGACTGCTGATGTACCGGGCCATGCTGTGGGTGAGATCCTCGGCGTGGTCTTCGGTAACACCGTACGGACAAAACACCTGGGAAAAGACGTCATGGCCGGCTTGAAGAGCCTCGTCGGCGGCGAACTTGAGGAGTACACCGATATGCTCTCCGATGCCCGGACCGAGGCATACAACCGGATGGCAAACGCCGCGCGCGACCTCGGGGCGGATGCGGTCGTGAACATACGGTTCACGACGTCGCAGACGATGGCGACGGCGGCAGAGCTTCTCGCCTATGGGACGGCGGTGAAGCTCGTCCAGAAACAGTAGAGGTTCATGGTCCGACAGTGGGACTTCCAGTCTATTGTGATTGAGACATCTTGCTTTTCTTTGGACTCCTGCATACGATGTGCGGGTATTCCATACCTGCAGATGTCGGGGATAATACCCCGGCGGATGTTGAGTCCGGATTCCGATGGAGATTTGTGATACAGGTTCGGATCGACCGGATCCAGATCGTCTCGAGTCAGTCGCCCGGGAAACTCTGAAAGTATTCTGAACGAATAGCAGGACCAGTACAGAATATTCTCAAAGAGAGATAGATCAGAGACTATATCCTGCAGAACTGACAGAGGTCCTTGAGATATACTCTCCTGTTATCTATTGCAGGCAGATTTGTTTGCCAATCGAATACCCGAAAAAGACCATATATCCATACAATTATATCCTGGCCTAAATATCGTAGGCCAAGTATTATATAATTCCAATTCTAGTATGGGACTACAATATCACAAGGTGGGGGAGTGAAATCCAATTATACACGTACCTGGGGGGATCATGCTCGACCAGCATACTATAGAGATTTCACCCGGCATCTAAAATGCAGGGACCGGCAACCAGGCGCGGATCGCATCCTGCTGAGATTGTGTCCGGGTACACTGGTTCGTAACACCCACCACTGGATCCGTGATCCGGTTTCCTGCTTTATCTCTCTACATCTATCATGCGAATGTAACCAGACAATGAAACAAAGAGTAGCGAGGGCGTGAACGCCTTATGAAGATCCTTCAAGTGACGCCATTTTTCAAACCGAGTTGGGAGGCCGGGGGCGTTACACGTGTAGCATACGAGATCTCCCGCCATCTACAGGCGGCGGGTCACGAAGTCACGGTATATACAACAAATAGAAACTTATACCCAACCGACCTTCCAACTAACAGACCCCTCGACGTTGAGGGAATAAAGGTCTACTACTTCGAAAACCTCCAGAAATATTTCCCGGGAATACTGATACCTCTAATTCCCTACTATCTGCCGTTCGTTGCTCATCGAGATCTGCAAAACTACGATATAATTCACATTCACGAACACAGAACACTCCTTGCGGCCATCGTCAGCTATTATGCTAGAAAGTACGGAATCCCATACGTTTTGCAACCACATGGATCACTCCCAAAAAATGGAACACGCCGCAAGGCGGTGATGAAAAACCTCTTTGACTTTATCTCTGGATCTGCCATTTTAGATGCCGCAACAAGACTGATCGTCGTGAGTAATGTGGAAAAAGAACAGAATATTCAGATGGGCATGCATGAAGATAAGATCGTTATTATCCCTAATGGCATCAGCCCCGAGAGCTGCATTACCACCAGAGACAGAGGAGATTTTCGTCGATTACATGGAATAGAGAATGGGAGCGAACTCATTCTATACCTGGGCAGAATTAATAAAATCAAGGGAATTGACTTTTTGGTAAATGCGTTTTACCAGTTGGTACAGACGCGAAAAGACACCACCCTGGTCATCGCCGGACCCGATTCGGGTTACAGGCGAAAACTCGAGGAGGATGTAAAGAGTCTCGGGATCCAGGATCGGGTACGGTTTGTCGGTTATATAGATGACGTCGCTTTTGCTTACCAGGACGCTGACCTGCTCGTCTATCCAAGCATATACGAGATATTTGGGCTTGTTCCGTTTGAGGCGATCATGGGTGGAATTCCAGTGATTGTCACGGATGGCAACGGCAGCTCGGATCTTATAAGGGAAGGAGATTGCGGTTTCATCACGCGATACGGAGACTGTGCAGATCTAGCAGAAAAGATGGCCTTTTGTCTTGACAATCCGGAGGAGGTAAAGAGGATGGTTCAGCGGGGACAGGAATTCGTTCACAAAAACCTGACCTGGGAGCGGATCGTGGAACGACTCGAACAGGAATATCGGGAGTGTTTATGAACATACTGGCGATCCCAACGACTGTTGGATTGTCAAAACCACAGAGCGGAGGCCAGAACAGATTTTGCAATCTTGTCCGATGTCAGGGTGAACAGAACCGGGTCTTTGTGCTCCAACCAGATCATCTTCATGATGAAGATGATACCGCCATTGCACAGGTCTTTACCTATTATGACATCGAAGCGTTCCAGAGAAACCTATCCATATTCAGGGATATCAATCTCGATTTCATCCGTAAGGCAGCACAGATCATCAGGGATGAAGAGATTGATCTTGTCCAGATCACTCATCCAAGTGGCGCAATAGCGATTAAGATGCTCAGTCTTCTTATGCGCAAAAGAGTTGCAGTAGTGTACGATGCCCACAACGTTGAATCCGATTTCATCCGGCAAACTTTTGCAGAAAATGATCGGTACTCTCTATTCGAACGGAGCTTCATACCCACCTACATAGATGTACTCGAGAGAATCTCCTGCAGGTATCTGTTCAACCACATCACCACCGTGAGTGACAACGATGCAGCGACACTTCAGAGGAGGTATCGCCTTAAAGATGGGATGACCAGTGTCATTCCTTCGGGATGCAACCCCCGCTCAAGGATGCCCGATAATACAAGAGCTAAAATCCGTGAAGAGATGAGGCTATCCCCTGCGGATGTTGCAGTATTTTTCCACGGCCTTTATCAGCATCCTCCGAATCGGGAGGGCTTTGATCTCATTCAAACGTATATCGCTCCCTGCTTTGCCGATACAGATCCAGAGGTCCTATTTATCATCGGTGGAACGCAGGTTCCAGTGTTTGAAGAAGCAAACGTCAGATCGTTAGGATTTATCACTGATATCCAGAATATTTCCGCTGTTGACATTGCCATCGTGCCTCTCAGAAGCGGAGGAGGAACAAAATTGAAGATATTTGATTATATGAGCGCTGGTCTACCCATTGTAACGACGAAGAAGGGGATAGAGGGGATCGATGCAGAAAACTACGAACATGCGATTATCGTTGATGATGTTGACGAAGACTTTATTGCAGGGATCCGGTACCTGATCGAGTATAAGGGAGAGCGGGAGAGAATTGGAGAAAACGCCCGGATTTTAGCTGAAACAAATTATAATTGGCGAATAATCGGGAAAAAACTGGAAGATCTGTACCAGACCCTGATCCCGGAACCAGATAATCACCATAATAATCTCTTGTAGATGATGTCATGAAGATTAGAAACCCTATCACGCTAAACGACTGGGAGATCCGGAATTATTCCATAACGATCCTGGCGCTACAACTTGGACTCCTTGGTACCCAATTTTTAGCAAGTACAGATCCACTGATCTCACACTTTCAAACGATCCTGGGGTTTGCTTTTTTTTCATTTGTTCCAGGAATAATCACACTCAGGATCATGCGGATTCACAATGTAAGTACCCTTGAGACACTTCTCTATGCAACCGGATTGAGTGTGGCAATTCTCATGGCCACAGGATTGTTTATGAATATTTTTTATCCCATCTTCGGGATTTCCCGACCGTTATCACCAGGTTTAACCCTGATAACACTGAATGGTGTGTCAGCAATCCTTCTCGTACTCAGTCTCATCAGGAGCACGAAATCCCCCAGACCTGGATATATCGATATGGAGTTGATCCTCTCAAGGCCTGCACTTCTCCTGTACCTGGTGCCTCTCCTGACAATTATAGGAGTGTATTTCGTAAATCAATACCATTGCAACGCAATTCTTATGGTAGTGATCGCGTTCATCGCGATTATACCCGTACTGGTTGGATTAAACCGGGTGATCCCGGAGACCCTGTACCCCCTGGCGATCATTACCATCACCATATCGCTATTGCTTCACACATCGCTCATATCTCCGTACCTCTGGGGTTACGACATTCATTATGAGACATTTCTTGCAAATCTTGTCATCGATAGCGCACTCTGGGATTTCACAAGTCCCGGCAACGTGAACGCAATGTTGAGCGTCGTCATTCTGGCACCGGTGTACTCGTATATCACGGGACTGAGCCTGACATGGGTGTTCAAATTAGTCTATCCAATTATATTTTCCCTTGTGCCCCTGGGGTTATATCACATCTTTCAAAGACAAACTACGGCAAAGAACGCTTTCCTTGCATGTTTCTTCTTCACTTCCTTCATAACCTTTTACGCGGAGATGGCCTCCCTGGCACGCCAGGAGATTGCAGAACTCTTTTTAGTTCTGCTAATTATGATAATGGCCGCAAGAAACATTCCTCGAATAACAAATTTCGCATTATTTGTTGTATTTGGGGCTTCTCTGATTGTTTCACATTACGGCACATCGTATATCTACCTGCTATCCCTCACCGCAGTCTGGCTGTACATGACCCTCTCCCCATTTGTTACATCCCGCAAAGGCACCATAGCCAAACTTATGCAGGAAATGACAAAAGGGGTAATGTCAGATACAAATCCCTTAAACCAGAGAGAAAATGAAAAAACACTGACTTTCGCTCATGTCCTCTTCTTTGCCGGGTTTACATTCGGGTGGTATATGCTCGTCGCAGGAGGTACCTCCTTTGCCACTGCAGTATCGATCACCAAATATATCGGCAGTACGATCGTTGTAGACTTATTGAACCCTGGAGCAACGGAGGGGCTGGATCTGCTTATTACCGCTCCACTATCGCCCCTGCATAGTATCGCCAAAGGCCTCCATCTCATTACCCTGATATTCATCGTCATCGGATTTATCGCGATCTGGATTCGGCGATCTAGCGGCAATTTTTCAAGAGAATACACGACATTCTCTTTTATTGCACTTCTTTTTGGAATTTCAGGTATCCTGGTACCAAATTTTTCCAGTACGCTCAACACCACAAGGCTCTACCAGATTATGCTCATCTTTCTCTCTCCACTCTGCGTTATCGGCGGTATCAGCATACTTGCGGCATCATCGAAAGTGTGCACTACAATACTCCGGAACAGGCGGTTTATAGGACAAAAACCACTATTCCTCCTCTCAATTCTCTTTTCAATTCTATTCCTCTTCAGCACGGGCTGGATCTACGAGTGCGCAAACGATCACCCGTCGTCCATCGCCCTGAGTCAGGATTCAATTAAGAGGTACGGGGCCGGTGTTCCGAAAAATGTGTTCTACGGAACGTTCATACCGGAGCATGATGTCTTTGGTGCTCGCTGGTTGAGTAGATACATGGAGAGTGATTCGATCGTCTATGCGGATAGAACACGGAAAGACAATGTGCTGACTTCTTACGGCAATTTTGCAAGGACACCTCCGTTTCTACCAAAAATAGACTTTGAACCGCTTTTAAGCGCATACGTATACCTGGCGACATATAACACCATAGAACGCTTCGCAAGCGGCCCAGAGGCATATAATGATTACTGGAGTATTGAGGACATATATCCCACGATCTGTCAGAACAATAAGGTGTATTCGAACTCCCAGAGCGAGATCTATCTGAGTGGGTAATGATTTCTCTACACTGTTGTCACCCCGGGCTCGACTGTTTACTCTTGAATATCTGCATGAATGGCCGATGTGAACATGTATGGACAATGAATCACAAAATATACCGCTTTGCCATGGATAGCACGACTACAATACTAATCAGTGCATATGTTATGATCCATGCATATCCCACACCGAGAATCCCAAGCTGCTGCATCAAGACGTAACTGGATCCCAGGAGCAGGATGAAGATGCTAACACTGATACCGATCAGACTCTTTAACCCGTACTGGATCTTCTTGATTGAGATGAATATCTCGGAGAATGAGAAGAAAAAACTTGAAATCGCGAGAACCTTGACTAACGTAAATCCTTCTACGTAATCTGGACCTATCAGTCCGAGGATATACTCTCCAAATATAAATAGACCCACAACCGCCGGGATGAGTAATGCAAAAATTCCAGCGACTGACTTCAGCACATTTTTCTTCAACGCTTCTCCATGGCTTCCCTCGACGAAGAGCGATGTCGTGAACGATGTGGGAATAAGGAAGAGGAACGCGACGACTGCGTATGCAATGAAGTATTGAGCGGTTTGCTCGGCACCAAGAGTGTTTAATACAAGGATCGGAAGGATCGTGCCCGGAGCGGCGTTAAACAAACCAGAAACGTAGTTACCAGCAGAAAAGCGAAATGAATCGACTAAAAAATCTCTATCAAGTCCAGATATACGAATCGCCGATCTATAAAGGAGGTAAATTGAAACTGCGAGGGCTAAAATGAATGAAAGTCCCAATGAGCTGAAGATTCCCAGCGCTCCGAGAGATACCAGAGGGATGAGTATAAGGAGCCTTGTACCGAAAAGGAGGCTCTGAAGAAAGTAAAATTCAGATTTTCGTAGTGCAACAAATGCCGCACCAATAAAAGCAGTTATGGAGTTAGCTATCAAAAAAAGGATATACAGGGGTGCATAATCCCTGACCTGGTAGAGTTCGGGCGACCAGATGCCCACCGTACCTATGAACAGTATACCAAGAATGAGTCCGAATATTGTCGTGACAGTTAACGCTGTTCCCAGGACTCTGGATTTATCTTGCGTCGGGAAAAATCGTATGATCGATTGATCGAATCCAAGTTTCGATAACAGAATCAACATTCCCATGGATGAGATGAGAGCTGTCGCAATCCCCACATCTTCTTGCGAATAAAGTCGCGCTGCGAGTATCCAGAACAGGAAACCAAAGCCTGCACTCAAGATTGATGTACTGATGATAAAGAATGTATTCCGATATAACGGATCGATAAGATAGATCTTCAGTTCAGCAGGACTTTTTGGGAGAGAAAGCATCTTCCCTCTAGTAGGGGTATCCGTATATCAAATTATTCGTCCAGATGCTCTCCTGCACTGGCATATCGTTTCGTAACAAGACAGCGATTCTATGAATCAAACCTGAAACGGGATAGCGATCAACACATTATGTAGCGCAGGGGAGAAACAGTTACTATCGGANACTATAATCTGGATACTCATAGAGCAATGGGTGATGCCAGTTCTCAAAAAANAGGGGGGGAGAGGGTAGCACATAAANCGACCCCGNCAGGGGCTTTACAGTGCGTTAATTCTCCCGAAAAAGTAGTCAACCAGCAGTGCAACATCGTCCCAATTTACTACACCGTCNCCGTTGAGGTCGGCGGCAGGGTCTTTGTCGATGTGCTCGAGAACCATGTCACCGATGAGAACGATATCATCCCAGTCAACCTTCCCATNGCCGTTAAGATCGCCTTTTTCAGGTTTCGGAGTTGGAGCAGTCACCGTGATGGATTTCGTGTGGATGTTGTTCGTCTCATCGCTCTCCGCGATCCGATCGA
>JGI24710J26742_10003653_pt1 | contig 12918 bp, 4 predicted proteins | sample BioPla2DNA2_FD_26742 | JGI IMG/M metagenome (IMG submission 26742) | reverse complement strand
ATATCCAGTCTGAATATGGATCCTCTCGGGTCGTTTGGCCGGTAGACGAGATCGCCCTTGTGCAGCCGCGTCAGGTGATGCGAATAGTTGAGTCCGATGCCGGTTCCTCGGATACCGGGCTTGGACTTCTCTGCCCCGAACCTTTCGTAACGTTCGAAGAGTTTGTCCCGCTTGTCCTCAGGAATCCCTTCCCCGTTGTCGTAAACATAGACTTGGGCATCCTGGGAAGTCGCGCTGAAAGAGACTTTCAGACACCCTCCTTCCGGGGTATATTTGATGGCGTTGCTGATCAGGTTGCTCAGGATTTTTTCCACTTTTTCTCCGTCGAAGAAGCCCGTTATCCCATCGGGAATTTTGGTCTCCAGTTCGAGATTCTTTTCCAGAATGGCAAACCGGAAATTGTCCACGACGGAATTCACGAGGTCGGAGAGATTGCCTTCGGAAACGGCTAGGCGTTCTTCTCGGGATTCACCTTTCGATGTGCTGAGGATCTGCTCGGAAAGCATGCGGAGTCGTTCCGCGTTGCGTTTCATCAGGGTCACGAGTCCGTGGTCGCGTTCGTTCAGATTCGGACTTTTGGACAGTTCCTTCAAGGGTCCGTAGATCAGCGAGAGCGGGGAACGGAATTCGTGCGAGATATTCGTCACCATGTCGATGTGCTCTTGGTCCAGTGCCATCCTTTCCTGATGCAGCCGCCACCGTGCCAGTAACCGGATGAGAATCGCGATGAAGGCGAGCCCCAGCAGAGCGTAGAAGATCTTGGCCCAAATGCTGCTCCAGAGCGAAGGACGGATGATGATGGGAAGCGAGATTGTGCTCTCGCTCCATCTTCCATCTTGGTTGCGGACGCGGGCACGGAAAGTGTATTTCCCAGCAGGCAGATGGCTGTAGGAGGCGAGGATATCATTGGAACTCGTGAAGTTCCAGTTGTCTTCGTACCCTTCGAGCAGATAGGAGTAGTTCAGCAGGGCACCTGACCGGAAGTCCAATCCCGCGAACCGGAATTCGAGGGCATTCTTGTCGTGGCTGAGTTTGAGCCGGGATGGCCATTCCGGCAGTTCTTCTCCGTTCACGGTTACATATTCCAAAGATAGCGGGATCTCGACGTTTTCCTGGATTTTGATGGCCGGGTCGATAACAGTGATGCCGCCTGAGCCGCCGAAGAACAGCGTGCCGTCGGGACCGACGGTCGCGCATCCGAGATTGTAGGACATGCCGGTATTGAACTGGTCGTCATGGATGACGGAAAAAACTCTGCGGGAGATGTCGTATTTGGTGATATGGGAGGGCGTGCTGAACCAGATGTTACCGTCCTTGTCTTCGAGTATGGCGCGGACGTTTCCATTGATCAGGCCGGAGGCCCTTCCGTAGGTCTCGGTCCGTCCGGTCGCCGGTTCCACGTGGACGAGACCATTCAGGTAGGTGCCCAGCCAGATAGTCCCGTCGCGTGCTACCAGGGCAGAACAGACGTTGGGGATATTTTCATTTCCGATGCGGGCGAGCGAACCGTTTTCCAGGATTTCATAGACGCCATCAACCACTGTGAACAGGAAGACGCGTTGGGATCCTGGGGCCGTTGCCACATGGGTGTAGGAAAAGTCGTCTTTTTTTCCGAAGGCTTCGATCCGTCCGTCCGGCTGAAGGACTTCCAGGTCATAGAGTACGGGGACCACCATCCTGTGATCAGGCATCTCAGCCAGGGAACTGATCCCTCTGGAGAAGACACTTCTCCTTTCCAGCACGAGACCGTTAGCGGTCTGGCGGTAGGCCTCGGCTTTGTTGTGATCCGTGATGACCCAGACGAGATCTTGGGAGTCGATATACATGTAGGAAAAATCCTTGTCTTCCCGGCCATTGTCAAGGATGTCTCCCGTATCGGGATCAAGCGTCAGAATCCTCCCGCCGTTCAAGACCAGCAGGCGTCCGTTTCGGTCGAAATATAGAAACTTGGGGTCTACCGAATGTCCTTTGTAAGAATTGAATATGTTGGTGTAGGGCTTGTCCGACGAGATGAACCGTACTTCGTTTGTCTTGTCGCTGAGCCAGATGTTGTAGTCTTTGTCCACGAAACAGGCATATTCATTCATGCTCAGTGTAGACTCGAATATGATGCGCTGCGACTGCCCCGTTCCGGGGTTGTAAAGATACATCCCCCTGCCGGCTAATCCGAAAAGGATTCTGCCTTGGGAATAGGGGAGGATGAAGTGGATCTTCGACTTGTCTGCGAAATCCTTGATGCCGGTGTGCAGGGTATGGATTTCCTGGTAGTCCCGTGTGTCGTAACAGCGCAGCCCCTCGGAGGTGGACAACCAGACGGTATTGGAAGGNCAGCAAGAGAGACAATGGACCGCGACGCCTTTCCCCAGCGCGAATTCTTTGATCGGCTCCAAGTTGCTGTCCAGGATGTCCAGGTACGTGCTGTCGTTGATGGAGCGGGTGAACCAGACGTCATGGCGATCGCTGACGAGGATGTTTTCAAGGCTGTTGACTCCCGCTGCGTAGTAGCCTTTTTCGACCCGGCCGAGACGATTGGCGTCAAACTTGATGAAGCCCAAACGCCCCATGGCCACTATGTAACCCGGTTCCAGTTCGAGAACGCGGTTGACAGGATTGTAGACGGCATCGTTGAATGTGTAAAAGCGACCTCCTTGCCAGTATCCCATTCCGCATTCGGAACCGTACCAGAGACGACCTTCGCTGTCGAAAGCGATGTCGAAGACGTTGTCATTGTTCAGACCTCCTTCGGACAGGGTGGAGTGAAACACGGTGTAGTTCGTCCCGTTGAAGCGGTTGAGGCCATTGGCGGTGGCGAACCAAATGTAGCCGTCCTTGTCCTGGACGATGTTGTTGACATGGACGTTGGATATGCGGGTGGAGAATTCGGAAATCTGCGCAGTTGCGGCAAGACTGTTCAGGAGGAGTATTGCCGGAATCAACAAATAGGTCGGAAGCGTTTTCATTCTGACGCAAATGTAGAAATATTCCTGTAAATGGACAATTCTCTCGTCTTGGTCAATTTTCGGGACGACCCGAATTTAGAATCTGAGTATGGCAGAAAGGTAGGTGAACGATCGGATAATTAGGGGAACTTGTGAAAAACGAATAGGATTTTAAAGAATTTGATATTTCTGTGAGGGTATTTGTATCTAACTTTAACCTTTAGAATTTTAATGACACACAACCCAATATATCATCTAACGAAAAAACCAATCATCATTTAACAAAAGGTTACGCATGAAAAGAAAATTATTCTTAATCACAGTGGCGCTCGTGGCGTTCGTGTCTTCCGCTTTAGCACAGAACCGTGACGTCACAGGTAAAGTGGTGGACGCCAATGGCGAACCGCTAATCGGCGTGAGTGTCCTCGTGAAGGGCACAACGATCGGTATTATGACGGATGCAAACGGTAACTTTGCCTTGTCCGTTCCCGACGACGCTGTTCTGGAAGTCTCTTCAATCGGCTTCGTCTCGCAGGAGATCACCGTTGGTGGAAGGAGTTCTTTCAACATTGTCTTGGAAGAAGACCGGGAGATGCTGGAAGAGACCGTCGTCATCGGCTACGGAGCTGTGAAGCGTGCCAACTTCACCGGTTCGGTCGCCACCTACAATGTGGGGGAGGGCCCGGTGTCCAACACCACCCGTTCAAATGCCATGGACATGCTCCGAGGCATGACGACCGGCCTCTCTATTTCCCAGTCCGGAGTCGCTGGGGCTAGGCCTAACCTCCGGATTCGCGGCCAGAAATCCATTAGCGGGGGAAGCGAGCCGATTATCGTTCTGGACGGAGTCATCTTCAAGGGCAATCTCATGGATATTGATCCGGACACAATTGAAAGTATGAGCGTCATGAAAGACGCCACTTCGCTTGCCGCCTATGGATCCCAGGCTGCGAATGGTGCCATCATGATCACAACCAAGAAAGGACAGATCGGCAAACCGACTATCAGTATCAAAAGTTCCGTTGCCGCCGTTGAGCAGAACTTTACCCCCGCTCTCAGGGACGGATACGAATACATCGAACTCTACAATGCGCGCAACGGCTATGCTTCGGACTATATCGACTGGCTCGGTCCCGTCGAAAAAGCGCAGTACGACAAAGGCGAATACACCGATTGGATCGACTATGTCACTCGGATCGGTTTCCAGCAGGACTACTCCGCGAATGTGTCCGGTGCTTCTGAATCAATGAACTATCTTGTGGGCGCATCCTACAATGACAACAAGAACTTTATCAAAGGGAACCAATTCATCCGCAAGACACTCACGGGCCGCATTAACACCACAATTACCAAACACATCAGTCTAGGCGTCAGCTTCAACTATGCCGAAACCAAGAACGATGGCGTCAGGCCCAACTATACGGCTGTTCGCATTACCCCTTGGGGATCCCCGACCCTTTCCGATGGCGTGACCATGCGGAAATATGTTGACGGAAAGGAAGCCGATCCACAGAATCCGTTGTGGAATGTCTACAATGGAAGAGACGCCATCAGACGGAGCGCGAATGTGACGCTCGGAGGCAATCTAGACGTCAAGATTCCTTGGATCCAGGGACTCACTTGGCGGATCACCGGTAACTACAATAAGCGCATCCGTTACGAAGCAGACTTTACGCATGAGACCAACTTCATTAATCTTTCGCTCGGTGAAGCGGCCTACACCACGGAAGCCTTTGATACACATCTCGGCGAGGCGAACGGCAGCATCGATAACTTCCTCAACCAGTCTTATGTGCTGGACAACATCCTGACTTACACCCGCGAATTCGGTTCCCACTATGTTAGCGCTTCTCTCGTCTATACCAGGGATGCTGACAAGTCTGAAAGCAATGGAGCGGAGGGGTCGGATTTTTCCGGACTTGGCAACACTTCTTTGGGTGTTTATCGTCTTGCCGATGCCGGCACCCATAATATCACCGCCCCTACGTATTCTTTGCACACCGACATCGGCTATCTCGCGCGACTCATCTATTCTTGGAAAAACAAATACCATCTCAATGCCTCGTTCAGAAGGGACGGGTCGTCCGTATTCGGATCCGAGCACAAATGGGGGAATTTTCCAGCCGTCGGTGTAGCATGGACTATTTCCGATGAGCTCTTCATGGCTAATACGAGAAATTGGCTCGACTATTTTAAATTCAAGCTTTCTTGGGGAAAGAATGGAAACCAGTCCCTTTCCCCCTACGGAACTCTTTCTAGGATGAGTATGGGCAAGTCCGGCGGATTCACTTATTTCTTCGGTGATTCCCCGGTCTTCGGGCAGACGCTTTCCACTCTTGGTAATCCCAACCTGGGATGGGAAACAACAGAGTCTTATAACGGCGGATTCGAAGCCGACCTGATAGGTCGTCGCATCCATTGGGAGTTAGATGCCTATAAGTCCAAGACAACGGACCAAATCTTTAATAGAACCGTTCCTGTAATGGGCGCAGGCATCACATCGCAGAATGCCACGATGGGACAGGTCAACAATTGGGGCATCGAGTCAAGCTTGACAACGTACAACATTCAGTCGAGGAATCTCAACTGGAGCACCACCTTCAACTTCACCATCAATCGAAATAAACTCATTGAACTTTACGGAGACGGTCAGGATGACATCACGAATAATCTTTTCTTAGGAAAATCGCTGGGCGCCATCTACGGTTACGATTGGATCGGTGTTGTCCAGGAGACTGATACGGACTACATCGCTGCAACCGGCGCCCGTCCCGGCGATGCCAAGTACAAGGATCTGGATGGAGATGGCAAGCTCACTCCTTCGGATCGCGAAATCCTCGGCTACAACAAAGAAGCTTTTCGTCTGAGCATGAGCAATACCGTGACTTGGAAAGATCTGACTCTTTACTTCATGTTCAACGGTATGTTCAGCAGCAAAATGTATGGCAATGCTGCCAACAACTTGGCTTACCTTTCGTATGAAGCGATGCAGTACACGAACATGTTTGACCATCCCTACTGGACGCCGGAAAACAAGAGCAACGAGTATCCTGCTCCGGACTATAACGATAACAAATTTACGGCTCTAGACCCATACGGATTCGTCCGTCTCCAGGATCTTCAACTTTCTTATAACATTAAGACGAAGTTCATCCAGAAAGCGGGTATCAAGTCCCTTCAAGTCTATGTCTCAGGAAGAAACCTGTTTTTCATCGCTCCCGGCTGGAAATTCAGTGATCCCGAAGTACGCAGTCCTCGTTCACAGCAGCTTGCGAGAACCTATACCTTCGGTTTAAATGTTAGATTCTAAATAATTGAAAGAAATGCAACAGAAATATAAATATATTGCTTTAGCCTTTATCGCAGCATCCGCATTGACTGCCTGCAATGACAGTGACTTCCTGGAAGAGAAGCCTAAGACCGTCTACACTGTGGACAACGCTTTTTCCAAGAGTTCCCAAGTTGATGCGCAACTGGCCAGAACCTATTACGCTACCTATAGTCTTTATGCTTGGGTCGATGCAAATATTTTCGCAGCATTTGGAGGCAGTGCAGGGTCTACGCTCCTTGGCTATGGCTCTGATGTGATTGAAGGTAATGCATCGAATGCACATTTCGGAAACGCCTTCTCCAACTTCTCCAATTTGGATGCGTTGAACAACCGCTTCCTGAATGTGTGGAATTCACTTTATCAACTAGCTAGTTATGCCAATCTTGCCATCTATGGCGCTGAACTAGTCACTTGGGAAGATGAAAGTGCTAAAATGTATGACGTTGCCCAGGCCAAGTTCTTTCTGGGATATTCCTACCTTCGTCTGGGTGAATGCTTCGGAGGTGTTCCAATTGTGGAAGAGTTCAACCAGCAGTTGCGCTATGATTATACTCGTGATACCAGAGAGAACGTATATGCATTCGCCATCAAGAATCTAGAAGAAGCAGCTGATAATCTTCCAGACTATCCGAAAGCAGACGGAAGAATTGCAAAGGGGGCTGCGAACCATTTCCTTGCTGAAGCTTATCTCGCGCAAGGTATCGAAACCGGAGATGCAACCTGGTATACGAAAGCAATCAGTGTAGCGCAGAAAACCATTTCGCTTCACCCACTTATGACTTCCCGATTCGGGGTTCGCGCGAACCCCGAAGACAAAGGCACTTTCGGAATGTTCAACGTCTCCAATTACAAGGCTGACGGCAATGCTTTTTACGATCTTTTCCAGATCGGCAACTATAACGGAAGTGAAGGGAACACCGAAGCTCTCTGGGTCCTTCAGACACCGACCTACGAAGAGTACTCTTCTGCCAACAGCGGTACGCGGAATAACAACGCTTTTGGTTGCGCTCAGCCTTATCGCGATCTGATGTGGAACGAAGCGAATAAGGAAGCCGGCGCCGGCTCCGGCCCCTGGTCCGCTGATGCTACGATTGATCAGCAGGAATATCCTTATGGTTCGGCTGGTCCTTACTGCGGAGGGGGTTCCTGGGGAATGTACGGGTCCAATGACTATATCGACGAGTATCTCTGGCAAGGAGATTACGCCACAGATGACAGAAACTCCCAAGTCGTTCTGCTCGATCCTGTCTGTATGGACCAGAGTCATTCGATGTACGGGAAAGTCATAGACAAGAACATGCTTATCGAACCCAATCGCTATATGAGAGTTTCCTGCAAAGTTAGTCTGGCCGATGCCTGGGGATGGGACTCTCACAGCATAATGCAATCCCCTCAGTACATGTTCGGACGGGATATCTACGGCGCGCGTTCCGCAGAGACCTACCTGCTCCTGGCAGAGGCTCATTTCAGAAACAACAATCTCGCCGAGGCGGCTAATGCTCTCAACGTAGTGCGTCAAAGAGCTAACTGCTCATATCTGTATGCTGCCGGCGATGTGACCATCGAGACGATTCTCGACGAGCGCGCCCGTGAGCTCTCATGGGAGGAGCACCGCTGGCCTACGCTCTTGAGGATGGCTAAACAAGGTGAGACGAACACCATCATGCACAATCAGCTGATGGCGCACGCCCAGTACGTACATGACAATCCGAAATACACCGGATCCAAGCCCGCTTGGTCACTCTTCCCGATTCCTCTTTCTGTTATCCAGCTGAACACAGATGCCGAACTGACGCAGAACAAAGGTTGGAATTGATCCATACTGTTTTAATTGCGTAATATTGTGTTGAGAGGGAATGGGGTGACCCTTCATTCCCTCTTTTTGTAAAAAGCGACTATGATTTTTTGACATTCGATGAGACGAATTACCATACTTGTCGTTGGCGCTTGCTTTCTGATCTTATTCTCATGTTCATCTGGTCCTTCAAAGGATTCGGAGGATAGAATCTATCTCTTCAACAACGAATGGACCTTTTCCAGAGACACCATGAAAACTTGGAAAGAAGTTGATCTTCCCCACGATTTCAGCATGGAGCGGATTGCCTCAGAAGATAATGCGGACCATATCGGACCTTTCTCCAAGTTTGCGAAAAACGGACGCTCTTCCGGTTATACGGTCGGTGGTACTGGCTATTACAAAAAGGAATTAATACTTTCTCCTTCCGATGAGGGAAAAACCATTCTAATCGTTTTTGACGGAGCCTATATGGAAACGGAAGTTTCTGTCAACGGTCGTTTAGCCCAGACTCACAAAAACGGATATACGCCGTTCAGCGTAGACATCACGGATTTTCTTAAAGAGCCTGGGATTTCCAATGAAATCGAAGTCAAGGTGACAAATCCCGAAAAGACGTCCCGATGGTTTTCCGGATCCGGACTTTACCGGGACGTAAAAATTATGGTGACAGATCCGATTCATGTCGATCTTTGGGGCATTCATGTCCGACCGGAGAATATTTCTTCCGAACGTGCTGACATCCATGTGGACCTTTCCTTGAAAAACGACACGGAATCCGATGCCGATGTAGAGATTCGGGTTGACATCATGTCCCACGAAGGAAAACTTCTCGCTTCTTCCTTCGAAAGAGAGACGCTCAAACAGTACAAAAAGAATGAATTTTCCTTCAACATCGCTCTTCCCGCTCCTCAGTTTTGGTCTATCGAAAAACCGATCCTGTACACGGCCATAGTCTCACTCTCGAAGGAGGGGAAGGAAATAGACAGGACTTCAACCAAGTTCGGCGTTCGCACCATCGCCGTGGATACCCAGAAAGGTTTCCAACTGAATGGAGAGACCGTCCTTCTCAAAGGGGCCTGTCTGCATCATGACAATGGTCTCCTGGGAGCCGCATCCTACAAGAGTGCGGAATACCGGAAGGTCAAGCTCATGAAGAACAATGGCTTCAATGCCATTCGCTGTGCCCACAACCCCCCTTCCGAACATTTTCTCGAAGCTTGTGACGAACTTGGCATGCTCGTGATCAACGAGTTCTCTGACATGTGGGAGTTGCCGAAGAGCGCGAATGACTATTCCCGATTCTTCAAGGAATATTGGGAAGCAGATCTCACTAATATGTTGCTGCGGGACAGGAATCATCCCTGTGTTGTGATGTGGAGCATTGGAAACGAAGTTCCGAACTGGAGCATTCAGGATTCTGACCGGATTTCTTCTATGCTTGCTTCGAAGGTTCGGGAATTGGATCCAACTCGTCCTGTCACTGTCGGTGTGACCAGCGCGTATATTCACTTGGACTGGGAAAATTCCGAACAGATCTTTAAGAACGTCGACGTGGCTGGCTACAACTACCTTCGCCACTACGTGGAGATCGATCATGAGAAATTCCCCGAGAGAGTCATCATGGGCACCGAATCCTACCCCAACCAATCCTATGAGTATTGGAAAGAGGTAGAAGAAAAGCCTTTCTTAATCGGCGATTTCCTCTGGGCCGGAATCGATTATCTCGGTGAAGTGAACTGTGGTTCCGCCAGATATGTGGATCCGAACAATCTGTCGGGTCAGAGGATGCCTGTATTCCAGACTTCCATGGGACCGGAGGAGAACCAGAATCCCGCTATGCGCTGGCAGTTCCCCGACCGTCCCTCGTCGGATCTTCCTATCAATTATCTGTCCTGGACGGGAGATGTGGACATCCTTGGGCAGACAAAGCCCCAAGGAATCTATAGGAATGTACTGTGGGATATCAGTCCCATTGAAATCAATGTGCATGAACCGATTCCAGACGGCATGACTGAAACTCTCAACTTGTGGGGATGGCCAAGAGAACTGCCCCAATGGTATTGGCCGGGTGCCGAAGGCAAAAACCTGCAGGTCAGGGTGTTCACTAAATACCCTGAGGTTGAGTTACAATTGGACAGGAAGTCGCTGGGATCCAGGCATCTAGTCGAAGAGGACAAGTACATCGCCACCTTTGAAGTTCCTTATTCCGCTGGCGCGCTTACTGCCATAGCCAAGAAGAGTGGGAAAGAAGTGGCTCGGAAAACGTTGTCTACACCTGGCGAGCCCGTCGCCATTCATTTGTCTGCCGACAAAACCAAATTGGATGCCAATGAACGGGAACTGAGTTACGTTGACATTGAAGTCGTAGACAAAGACGGGAACATTGTTCCGGACGCATTTCCGTTGTCCGTGTCCATGAGCGGAAACGGAACCTTTGTTGGAGGAGGAAACGCCTCCGCCAATGGTATGAAGAGTTTTGGTTCCCTTACTCCCCAGACTTACCGGGGCAGAGCCCAGATCATCGTTCTTGCCGGAAGAGAGAACGGTGCCATTCAGATCAGCGTGAAATCTGAGGGTCTGAAAGGTGGGGAACTGACTGTCAAAGTCAAGTAATAGTCATTTCTTTATGGGTTTGATTATGTTGAATTAATCAGTTACCTCGACGGCGGACAATACGGCATGAGCCCCGAAGAATTGAAATTGTTCGTTGCATCCAAGGGGATAAGCATCATCGACGTCGATTTTGTAAAAGCAATAAACAACGATCTTAAAAATCATTGTCTATGGTATGGATTTAATGGAGGGGAAACTTTTTATAGGAAAAGGATTCCGAAAACTATTCACATCAATTCAATGCGATGAAAACGCTTTGTTAACGAACAACGATTTATCCCGAAACACAGAATATAAACAATCAAAGTACTATGTGTACCCGAAAATTCTCAATGATTCTTCTGTTTGCGGTCTTGGCGCTCTTCGCAGGATTTGCCTGCACCAGTCCCAAGATTGATCTTGAAGCGAATTTCAAGAATCCGCCCCAGTCCGCCAAGCCTTACACTTGGTGGCACTGGATGAATGGAAACATCTCCAAGGAGGGTATTACCGCCGATCTGGAGGCTCTGGCCGAGGCCGGAGTGGGCGGCGTGCAATGCTTCAACATCTCCATCATGTCCCGCGGACCGGTGGACTACGGTTCCGACGAGTGGTACGAACTGACCAATCACGCCATCAACGAGGCCAAGCGTCTCGGGCTTGAGTTCGACATGCACAACTGTCCGGGCTGGTCCTCCACCGGCGGCAAGTGGATCACGCCTGACCATGCCGGCAAGGAACTTACTTGGACCGTGACCTACGTGACCGGCGGCAAGACGATCGACAGGGTTCTTCCCAAGCCGAACGAACGTCTGGAACGCTACTGGGACGAAGCCGTGGTAGCCTATCCATCTCCGAAGAACGATGCCCTGGTAGACAAGTATCTTGCGAAGGCCTTCATTGACGGTATGCCCGTCGATCCGGCTTCGCTTTCCATGAACGCCAAGGGCGAACCGATGTCTTTCCAGAGGAGCATTGAACTGGAATTCTCCGAGCCGGTGACAGCCCAGACCTTCACGGGCTACCTGAGAAACCAACCCACGGCGGCTGATACTGCGAATCTCTCCCAGGCCCGTCAGGGCTTCGGAGGCGGCCCTTCCGGTCGCGCCCCGACCTTTCGTTTCTCAGAGGACGGCGTTCGCTACTCCGATCCAAAAAATGTTTCCGTCCTCCTGGATGCCGTGTCTTTCGCATCTTTCCCGGAGACGACGTTCAAATATGTTAAGATCGAGGCTTACGCTCCTGCATGGGTGAGCGGCCTCCAGTTTTCCGGCGCTCCGATGAACGATCAGTTCCTCCGTAACGCGAACTATGCGATGAGCGCGGGCGGTGGCGGTGGTGGCTTCGGAAGGAATCCTGCTCCGGCTCCGGCTAAGCAGATCTCCCCCGAGCATCTCATCGACCCGGCTACCGTCGTGAACATTTCCGAGTACATGGATGCTGGCGGTCGCCTCACCTGGGATGCTCCGGAAGGGGACTGGACCATCGTTCGTCTGGGCTATATTCCCATCGACCGCTACACCAAGATGGGAGCGGATGCCGGCACCGGCCTTGAGGCCGACAAATATAGCCGAGAAGCGATCAAGAGTCACTGGGACAACCTTTTTCCGAAGCTGATTGAAGGTCTTGAAGACGTTGCCCATCACATTCATGCGGGTCTCCTCATTGACAGTTACGAGGCGGGAAACTGCAACTGGACGCCCAAGATGCGGGAGGATTTCAAGAATCTCAGAGGCTATGATCTGACGGCTTACATTCCGGCCTTGATCGGCAAGTACGTGGGAAGCGACAACGCTACGCAACGCTTCCTGTGGGATTTTCGTCGTACCTGCGCCGATCTCTTCGCTGATAATTATGTGGGCTACATGGCTGAACTGGCCCATGAGCACGACATCCTGCTCTACAACGAGCCTTATCATTCCAATATCTTCGACGAGATGCAGGTCGGTTCCCGCGCGGACATCCCGATGGGAGAGTTCTGGGTGAGAACCTATCAAGACCGGGCCACGCTGAAGATGGCAGCTTCCATTGCCCATGTCAACGGCAACCGGATCGACGGCAACCAGATCGTGGGTGCCGAGATCTTTTCCGGCTGGAGCCCGGACGCCTCTTACCAGAATTATCCCTACTCTTTGAAGGCACAGGGTGACGATGCTTTCACGATGGGTCTCAACCGGTACATCTTCCATCGTTTCGCCCACCAGCCGAACAACTATGCCAAGCCGGGAATGTCGATGGGCGACATCGGGTTCCACTTC
>JGI24710J26742_10003652_pt1 | contig 12918 bp, 9 predicted proteins | sample BioPla2DNA2_FD_26742 | JGI IMG/M metagenome (IMG submission 26742) | reverse complement strand
ATCGAAGTGCGATTCAAATCGTGAACAAGTAAAAACATGTATAAAGCGTTACATATTAATAAGTTATAAAAATTAAATACTAATTTATCGCATCACTAATATTTTCGAATATTAATTTAAGACACTGTTATTTTAAAATTTAACACTACTTTTTCTACTGACAATTTAAATTATTACACCTGTATCTTTCGGAATTTGTATANCATGCCTACAGGCAAAGCATTGTTCTTTTTGTGCAGCTCCAAACTTTTGACATTATTCTCTGCAATAAAACATAAGCATTCAAGGTCTTTTTCCTGAGCATATTTACAAAGATGTTTAAGCAGAATAGAACCAAATCCCATGTTTCTATAATCCGGATGTACAATCAAACTTCCAAGAAAAATAAACTTATCATTCTCGCCGTTTATTGAATAGTTGGCAACAATTTTCCCATCTCTTCTGATAATACAGCATTTTCCATAACCGGCATCAAATCTCTCAATTAATTGGTTATACAAGCTCTCCTCTGTATATATTTCCTGATAGATCCTATCCATCATGATGAGCTCTGCAATCTCTTCAATATCCTGCCTGACTGCATAACCGGCAAGATTGGAATATTCAGCTCTGTCCGGATCACACCGAATGGAATATTCACGAGTCAATGAATATGATTTTGTAAAAGGCCGTATTCGCCCGCCAAATGCAGCCTCTGTCATTATTACTTCCGGATTGATCTGCCCGGTAAATTCAAGAAATGACTTTTGAGAGTAATCTGTCTCTTTTGTGTAAAAATGCAGGCAATTAAAATACCTCAAATATATCCCTCTCATCTGTTCTTCATTAATATCAAACCATACCTCGACATTTGTATTTCCGGTCCCATATTTATATAAGTTAGTATATAAGTACGGGACTTTTAAATAATCTGAGCCAAGATAAACCTTCACTCGAAGAAGATCTTCTTCGTTTTTACATTTGGTAATTGACATAATCAGCCTTTATTGGGTAGTATCCCAAAAAGTGTAATCTCTATCCTTGATTATTGCAAATATATTACAATTATTAATACCATAATAAATAGTGGGCTTTTTTTACAGTACTATTCTGCTTTGCCGGTAAATTCTATCGGTAAACGCTGTTTTGCAGAAGAAAGCAGGAACTTTTTTCAGATAAAAACAAAAAAAANCAGCACCGGTTTGCAAATAATATATAACTTTGCAACGGATAATGTGGAAAGATTTGAGAGCGATTTGCTCCCGACAGCTTGCAACCACATAAAAAAATGCTAAAAGTCACGCTTCATGACACTTTGCATATATAGGTTGTGGCCCCATTGTCCAAATTGACAGTGGGACTTATTTTTTTATTATATGGCATACTTATTTACATCCGAATCGGTGTCCGAGGGACACCCTGACAAAGTAGCGGACCAGATTTCCGATGCTGTAGTCGATGAATTTCTTGCCTTTGACCCCGATTCAAAGGTTGCTTGCGAAACTCTTGTCACCACCGGTCAGGTGGTGCTTGCAGGCGAGGTCAAATCCCGGGTTTATGTGGACCTTCAGGAGATAGCCCGCAATGTGATCAACCGTATAGGATATACCCGTTCCGAGTATAAGTTTGACGGAGACTCATGCGGAGTCTTCAGCGCAATACATGAACAGAGTGCCGACATAAACCGCGGTGTGGACCGGAAAAACCCCGATGAACAGGGAGCCGGAGATCAGGGCATGATGTTCGGTTACGCCACAAACGAGACCGACGAATACCTGCCCGTATCGCTGGCGCTTGCCCACAGGATCATGCAGGTACTTGCCGACATCCGCCGCGAAGGGAAAACAATGACCTACCTGCGTCCCGATGCCAAGAGTCAGGTTACGGTTGAATACAACGATGAAGGCAGACCCTGTCGCATAGATACCATAGTTGTATCCACCCAGCACGACGAGTTCATAGCTCCCGCGGATTCCTCGGAGCAGGCGCAGCTTGAAGCTGACCGCAACATGCTCGAAAAGATTGAGTCCGATGTAAAGGAGATACTTATACCACGGGTGGTTGAAAGCATAAGTTCGGAGAAGGTGAAATCCCTTTTCAACGATGAAATCAAATATTTTGTCAATCCCACCGGCAAATTCGTGATTGGCGGTCCGCACGGCGATACCGGTCTTACCGGCCGTAAAATAATTGTCGACACCTACGGGGGCAAGGGAGGTCACGGCGGCGGAGCCTTCAGCGGCAAAGACCCCTCCAAGGTGGACCGCAGTGCAGCCTACGCCACACGCCACATTGCCAAAAATCTGGTAGCCGCCGGTGTAGCCGACGAGGTTCTGGTACAGGTGTCATACGCCATAGGCGTAGCCGAACCCATAAATATATTCGTAAACACCTTCGGCACGGCGCATGTTGAGATGACCGATTCCCAAATTGCCAAAAAGGTGAACCGACTCTTTGACATGCGTCCCTACGCCATAGAGAAACGTCTTAAATTACGGAGTCCCATATACAGCGAGACAGCCGCATACGGACATATGGGCCGCACCCCTGAAACTGTAACAAAGGTATTCAGGTCAAACTACATGCCTGCCCGCACCATTCAGGTTGAACTCTTCACCTGGGAAAAGCTGGACTATGTTGACCGGATAAAAGAGGCATTCGGCATCTGACAAACACGGGATCCGGCAAACGCCAGATCCGGCAAACGCGAAATCTGACAGTCATCGGACCTGTTTGGGAGAAACAGGAACATCCTTACTGCGTAATTAAAAAGTAATTACGGCAAATATTTGTGAAAATATAGGGCAATTCCTATCTTTGAAAGGATTATTGAAAAGAGATTGTCATGTATCTTTCATCAAGCGGGATAGCGGTTAAATCGTTTGCCGCGCCGGAGGTGTGGAGTACGCTTATACAGGTTTTTGTGGTTTTGTTGGCGGTGCTGGCAGGCAATACTCTGCGCCGTAAAGTGCGATTTCTGCGCCGCAGCCTCATTCCTACGGCTCTGCTGGGCGGTCTGATCATACTGCTGTTTAAGTTCTGGCCAAAATTCAACGACATCATTGATAAAAGGTTCATGGAGACTATGACCTATCATGCCCTTGCCCTGGGCTTCATATCAATGTCTCTCAGACCGACCAAGGTGTCAAACCGCAGCAATACGCGCACGGTTGTTGAGACCGGCACACTGACGGTAGGCACATATATCATACAGGGAATAGTAGGACTTTTGATAACAGTGCCTATGTATCTGTTCTGGCGCAATCCCGAAGCAGGGCGCGACATTTTTTATGCAGGAGGTCTTATGCTTCCCATGGGATATGGGCAGGGACCGGGTCAGGCATTGAACTTCGGCACCATATATCAGTCGGTAGCAGCAGAGCAGGGAATAAATTTCCAGGGTATAGATTTCGGACTATCAATTGCAGCTATAGGATTTCTGATAGGCAGCATAGTCGGTGTAATCTATATGAATATACTTGCCCACAAAAACAGACTGACATTAAAGGAACAGGAGACGGACACCCGTTACACACTGTACGATTATGATCAGGGCAATGAGCTTCCGCATTCCGAATCGGTTGACAAGCTGACCATCGTTATAAGCATTGTCTTTATGACCTATTTCTTCGTGTATCTGTTCATGTCCTTTATCGGACGTCTTGAACTTGGCGATTTCGGTGAAAAAACAGTCAAACCGCTCGTTTACGGATTCAACTTCTTCTGGGGAATACTGTTCGCCTCACTTGTAAGGGTGTTTATAAGGTCTCTGCGTAAAAAAGGGCTAATGCATCGCGAATATCTGAATGAGTACCTTTTGAACCGTGTGGGCGGTACCGCCTTCGACCTGATGATAGTAGCCGGTACCGCTGCAATCTGTTTTGAAAATCTTCGCTCTATATGGCTGCCTCTTACATTACTCTGCATAGCCGGAGCAATTGCGACATTCTACTATGTGAAGAAGGTATCTATGAGGATATACCCCAGTTACGGTTATGAGGGGTTTTTCTCTATGTTCGGAATGCTGACCGGCACTGCCAGCAACGGCATGATACTTCTGCGTGAGATTGACCCCCGATACGAGACTCCTGCGGCCAACAATCTGGTACTTCAGAATATTCCGGCCATGATAATGGGGTTCCCCATTCTGCTGCTTTTAGGATTCGCTCCAAAAAATTTAAGCGCCACCCTGATCACATTGGGCATACTGGTTGTACTGTTTACGGTTGTAAACCTGTTCCTGTTCAGGAAACGTGTAAGATAACCTTTTCATACCAAAAGAGATGGCACAGACTAAACGCGTTGATACGCCCATGATGAGACAGTTCTACAAGCTCAAGGATAAACACCCTGATGCAATACTTCTGTTCCAGTGCGGCGATTTCTATGAAACCTACGCTCAGGATGCGGTGGAGGCCAGCAAGATCCTGGGAATAACCCTTACACGCCGCAATAACGGCAAGAATGAAGCGCAGATGCTTGAGATGGCCGGATTCCCCCATCATGCGCTTGACACGTATCTGCCCAAACTAATACGTGCCGGTCGCCGCGTTGCCATCTGCAATCAGCTTGAAGACCCCAAAACGACCAAGAAGCTTGTCAAACGGGGCATAACCGAGCTTGTCACCCCCGGTGTTACCATGAGTGACAATGTGCTCCAAAATAAGGAGAACAATTTTCTTGCGGCAGTACATTTCGGCAAGGGGGCATGGGGACTCTCATTCCTGGATATATCAACCGGCGAGTACCTGATAGCCGAAGGACCGGCTGACCATATAGACAAACTGCTCTCCAACTTTGCACCCAAAGAGGTGCTGATAGAACGGGGCCGCCGTCAGCAGTTCGAACAGTCGTTAGGCTCCCGATACTACCTGCATGAGCTTGACGACTGGGTCTTTACCGAAGATTTTGCACGAGAACAGCTCAACCGCCATTTCAAGGTGCCCAATCTTAAAGGATTTGGCGTAGATCATCTGCACAACGGCAAGGTGGCTGCCGGTGCCATACTGGAGTATCTTGCCCAGACCATGCACAACAACACAAGTCACATATCGTCCATCAAGATGATAGATGATGAGCGCAATATGCGGTTAGACAAGTTCACTGTACGCAATCTGGAGTTAATTTCGGCCAACAACGAAGACGGCACATCCCTGCTTGAGGTCATAGACCGCACCTGCTCGCCTATGGGAGCGCGCCTGCTGCGTCGCTGGATGCTCTTTCCCCTAAAGGACATCGCCAAAATTAACCGCCGTTTTGATGTGGTGGACTATCTGCTCCGTTATCCGCATACGGGTGAAGCGCTTGCCGATTCGTTGCAGCGTATGGGTGATCTGGAACGTCTGATCTCCAAAGCTGCGGCAGGTCGTATCAATCCGCGCGAGGTGTTGGCACTGGGACAGGCTCTTAGACTGCTGGAGCCCATCAAGCAGACATGTATGGAGTCGGATAGCCCGCAGTTGCAAAAGATGGGAGACGGCATGGACGTCTGCCCGGAGCTTCGTGAGAATATCCTGAAAACCCTGCGTCCGGACACTCCCATGCTGGTGAGTAAGGGCGGGGTGATTGCCGACGGCGTTGATGCTGAGCTTGATGAGCTGCGCAATCTCGCATACAGAGGCAAGGACCGCCTTATGCAGATTCAGCAGCGGGAGTCCGAACTCACCGGCATTACAAGCCTCAAGATAGCCTACAACAATGTCTTCGGCTACTATCTGGAGGTGCGCAACACCTTTAAGGACAAGGTGCCGGAAACATGGATACGCAAACAGACTCTGGTCAATGCCGAGCGTTACATCACCCCGGAGCTCAAGGATTACGAAGAGAAGATCTTGGGAGCAGAAGAGAAGATCCTTGCGCTGGAGAACCGTATATTTGGCGAGCTGGCACAGTCAATCGTAAAATATGTGCCTGCCATTCAGAAGGATGCCACACTGCTGAGCCGTCTGGACTGTCTGCTCTCATTTGCCTCGGCAGCCCGTGAGCGTAAGTATATACGTCCTGTAATAGACGACAGTTACATAATAGACATACGCGAGGGACGTCATCCGGTTATTGAGACCCAGATGCCACCGGGCGACAGCTACATTTCGAACAATGTGCTGATAGACAGCGACAATCAACAGATACTCATCATAACCGGTCCCAATATGGCCGGTAAATCCGCCCTGCTCCGGCAGACCGCACTCATCACCCTGCTCGCTCAGATGGGCTGTTACGTGCCGGCCGAGAGTGCCAGGATAGGTGTGGTGGACCGTATCTTTACCCGCGTGGGCGCCAGCGACAACATATCGGCAGGCGAATCGACCTTTATGGTGGAGATGATTGAGGCGTCCAACATACTGAACAACGTCACTCCCCGCAGTCTGATCCTGTTCGATGAGCTTGGACGCGGCACCTCCACATACGATGGCATCTCCATTGCCTGGGCTATCGTAGAGTATATACATGAGCATCCCACAGCCCGTGCCCGCACTCTTTTCGCCACCCATTATCATGAGCTGAACGAGATGGCCCGCTCTTTCTCCCGCATACGCAACTTCAACGTCTCGGTTCGGGAGGAGGATGGCAAAGTGCTCTTCCTGCGCAAGCTGGTACCCGGCGGCAGCGAACACTCATTCGGTATCCATGTAGCCGAGATGGCCGGCATGCCCCCCAGTATAGTAAGACGGGCCGAAACCATTCTAAAAGAGATGGAAGGGAGCGGTAGCGGTAAAAGCATATCGCGTCCCGGCGTGAAGACCGGCCAGAACCGCGAAGGTTTTCAGATGAGTTTCTTCCAGCTCGATGATCCCGTACTGGAACAGATACGCGACCAGATCCTGTCAATCGACATCAACCATCTGACCCCCATCGAGGCTCTGAACAAGCTCAACGAAATCAAAAAGATCCTCCGCGGCCGCTAATACTCTCTTTTAAAACTATTTTGTGATAATGAGGGCTGGACGCAGGTTCAGCCCTCATTATTTTTTGACGATGGAAGCTTTAATCATAAACTTTTGAACCTGCAGTTCACCGAACTCTTGTTAGAGTTCGTACATTATAATTATAACTTCATCCCATTTAAAATTTTTTTACAACCTCCGGTTTGCAAATTTCTCCTTTTTTTATTGGTTTGTAACGGATTTGTTTTGAAATGAGGATTGCATCATGCGCTTCATGACTTGTTGCCCGGCGCTGATTTCAAAGTACAAGCAATGATAAACAATTTCCAACTTATTATCTATGTACTTAAGACATGTCAAGTAGTAGGCCAAGTATCAGGCAATGTAAAAAAATAACACAGAATCAATTCAGCTGTATAGCATTAAGTTGTGCTATTTTTATGCTTGGTATACTTCAGTTGTCAAAGATTGCCATATTTAATGATTCAGATTACGAACAAACACTCAACTACATTGATACATCCTTCATCCGGAATGCGCATCAGGAGCCTTATGGTCAAGCATATTCAATATGTGATGTTCACCGCAGTCTGTCCGAGATTTATCCTGTAATCGGCAACACCGATTCAGCTTCATTCTATGCAAAACAAGCCAAGTGCCTGGATGGATACAATTGCATCACATACAGGTTCGGATAATATTTTCAGGGCTGCTCTGAACCATTCAAACTCCTTATCTAAACCAATCAACCGATACACCTTATTGATAATAATAGTCCATTTACTTGTATTTGTTGCCTTTATAATACTGTTATCTTTACAAAGTAAGTCAAAGCATGAGGTGGATTTACAGGACAATCTGCAAATGAATGAAGAGCAGCAGGCTAATCAACCGGTGGATGATAATCTGCAAACTGAAACAATTGCGGATTATGAGAAAGACCTGATAGCGTTCAAACAGAGTGATTTGTTCAATCAAATGATAACGAACATCAATAAGCGTAAAGAACTTGACACGAAAGAAAAGAACACCTTTATAGATAATTATGAAACCTCTCCGGAACTGGAAAGAATCCGGTCATTTATTTACACCTCATCATCACGGCTCAACGGCAATGAACTTAATTATTGCCTTTTCATATTGTTAGGATTCAAACAGAAGGATTTTCATAGACTATTCAATCTGTCACAATCCGGATGCCGGAATCTAAAAAACAGGATAAAAGACAAAACACAGGAATCCACATTCAATTACATTTTTGAAGAGCACACTGGAAAAATATAACAAAACCATTCCTTTTTCATAACTAATTCATTATCAGCTCAACCCCCACCCAGGACGCTTTTGGGACGCTCTTGGGACGCTCTTGTCTTGGTTTGTAGCTTGATCTGCACATATCTTAGCCAAAATTTTTTAAACACAACTGATATGAGTAAAAAGGTTATCTTTTCGTTGCTCACAGCATTAATTGTTTCTCTTCCTGTTTTTGGAGCAGAAAATGAGATTAAACTTAGAAAAAACGGAACGCACACCGGATCGCGCACTGAAGTAACAGTTTCAGCCACAATAGACGAGCAAGTATTTACTGTTTTGTTTTCAGATGTACCAGCTTCATGTATTGCAGTATATTCGGTATCAACCCCCAACATACAGAATTACGCACCCGCGTATAGCGCACAAGCTGACCTCACCTCATTACCGGCAGGTGAATACGTAGTAGAGATTTACGCCTTTGATAAGTGGTGGACAGAAGACTTTGAGATAGAATAGGTTTATGTTATCGAGGTACTTACATAACCTTTTTGCACTACCAGTGTTATTGGTGGTTTGCAGTGGATGCGGTCAGGGTGCTGCTCTGAACCGCGTACTGCAATCTGCCGGTAGCAACCGTGTTGAACTTGTCTCTGTGCTGGATCATTACCGTTCAGTTGACCCTAACCCTGACAAGCTGCGTGCGGCAGAGTTCCTGATAGAGAACATGCCGGCCCATTACTCATACGCGGGCAAGGAGGTCTATCAGTACTATGATTATGCCGCACAGATACTTGCAGACACAACATTAACTCCGGAGCAGCAGCGTGACAGTCTGCTTGACATAACAGACCTCAACTACCGTGACCTGCCTAACCATACCATCCCAGATGCTCAGATAATCAAAGCGAACTTCCTGATTGACAACATAGACAAATCCTACACCCAGTGGACCACCTGCCCTTGGGCCAGCCAAGTCACCTTTGATGAGTACCTGGAATGGATGCTGCCATACAAGGCGGTAGAGCTCCAGGAACTTGACCATTGGCGTGACACACTGCTTGCCCACTTCGGCCAGGGACTTAAGAACCCCATCAAGAATGATGTGGAGTACAATACCACAATGGGTGTGGCCGATATGATACGTAACGATGCCTACAATGGATTGCACCGTTACGGCCTATACACCCGTGCAGGACTACCATTACTCAGTGCCTATCTACTGGCGCACCAGACATACGGTAACATACCGGACTACGCCCTGACCGCCGTTCTGGCGTTACGCAGCGCAGGCATCCCCGCCGTATTGGATGAAACTCCNGTAGGCAGCCGCGGCACAGCCGCCACCCGGTGGTTCGTGATAATATCTGACCGCGGAGAGCAGCTTACATCAGANTGGGACCTATCCACCATGATAGGCGGCGGATTCTTCCCCTATGAACGTGGCCCAAAAGTATATCGTCACACATACGCCATAAACAAGGTGCGCTTAGAGTACAGACGTAAAGCCATATACCAGTACCCCTTTGAGCTTGGCAGGAAAGACGTTACATCACAGTACTTTCTTACCAGCAACATTTCCATACCTATAGACAGGGCTGAAAGAAAACAGTTGAAAGACAAGTATGTCTATATAGCATCCGCGGTCAGGGATGACAGCAATCCCTGGCAGATAGTTGATTTTGGAAGAATCAAGAACGGCAAGGCATGCTTCAATAATATGGGCCGTGAAGTCCTATATACGGTAATGGGATATGATGGGAATGCTCTTATACAGATAACAGATCCTTTCATACTCCACAAGGATGAGAGAATAGAATATGTGAATGCTGACACCGTCAGTTCACCAAGTCTTGACAAATGGAAAAACAACGCCCTATGAAAAAGCTGTTATCATTTGCCCTGACAATACTGTTGCTTGCAGGTTGCTCTGAAGACAAGAGGTATCTGCGTGATGCGCTAAAAGCAGCCGGAGAGAACAGAACTGAGCTTGAGGCTGTCCTGAAACATTACCGTACCGTAGATAATGACCCGCAGAAACTTGAAGCCGCCAANTATCTCATTGCAAATATGCCCGCTCACTACTCTTATCGCGATACGGCAGCAATAAACAGCTATTACCGCAAGGCACTGGAGATATTGGGCACAGGTCCAAGCCCTGACTGGCAGCGTGACACCCTGCGCCAAATAAGCGACTGTTATTACTGGGAACTTTCTGAAGATACAATTTCAGATGTGAAGGTTATAACGGCCGATTATCTGATATATAACATAGACCACACATTCCGTCAGTGGAGAACAAGACCGTGGGCACAGCACCTTACTTATGAGCAGTTCCGCGACTGGATTTTGCCATATAAGGTANCTGAACTGCAGAGTTTTGATGCTTGGCGTGATATCCTGTCATCATATTACAGTGACAGCCTGAGTAAAGTTCCGCCTACTGATTATGAGCGTAACACCATATACGGAGCAATTGAAATAGTGCGTAATGAAATACAATACAAACAGTATGCTATAGGGCACCGTGTGATATGGGAAGATCGTAGTGGTATACCTCTGCGCAGTGCCGCTACCTGGACCCGCATGACATTTGGCAGTTGTATGGAATATGTGATTATGGGAACAGCCGTTTTTCGCAGTTTTGCAATGCCTGCAGCTGTTGATATGGTGCCTATTTGGGGTAGGAACAGTGCCGGTCACTGCTGGTACACTTTCCTGGATGACTGCGGGCGTGAGCAGGTAACTATCAATTCACTGATAATGCCGGCTGGTCAGCAGTTCTATCCTTACGAGCGTATACCCAAGGTATGGCGCAGNTCATACACCATTAACCGTGATCTGGTTGAATATTGTAACCGCGCCAAGTATGTATATCCTTTTGATCTTTGCCGGGTGGATGTTACTGAACGCTATAATCTGACATCGGACCTGGAGATTGAGACGAACCCGGAAACCGTAAAAGGCCTTAAAGACAAGAAGTATGTCTACATAGCAATGGCGGTCAATTCATTCGGCCNCGAATGGTTTGTGCTTGATTATGGCAAGCTCAAAAAGAGAAAGGCCTGTTTTAAGAATATGGGACGGAACATGCTGTACATTGTTCTGGGATTTGACGGCGAAGACCTTATACCCATAAGCCATCCTTTCATCTTGCATAAGGACGGAAAGGTTGAGTATGTAGGTGATGAGGAGTCGCCGCAGACTGTAAGCCGTGACTTGCGCCGTAAATACTATGAGTCATACAATGTAGTGGATATGCGTCGCAGGATTCTGGGCGGTAAGTTCCAGTGCTCGGACCGCCCGGACTTTAAGGATGCGGTTACTCTCTATACAATTGAAACTACAGATATACCTCATCTGATAGAGTTGAATGCCGCAAGACCATACCGTTACTGGCGTTACTTTACTCCAAACGGTTCGTGGGGCAGCATATCGGAACTCTCATTCCATGATGCCAACGGCNATAAACTGTTTGGCCGGGGAATAGCAAACCCGGAAGCCGGTCAGGATGCCATAGACCGTGCGTATGACGGCAATCTGCTCTCTAACTTTGANATTAACCAGCCCGATGNCAATTGGGTGGGTATGGATATGAGTAAGCCTACAGAAATAAGATACGCCAGTGTTTCACCCCGTAGTGATGACAATGATATATGTCCTGGTGATGAATACGAGCTCCTGTACTTTGACGGAGAAGATTGGAATTCGTTGGGTTATCAGGTGGCAAAAGGTAATTCATTGCATTATGATGATGTGCCGCTCAACACATTGTTATGGCTTCGTGACTACACTCGAGGCAATAATGAACGGCCGTTCATAGTCAGGAAGAATGGTGAGATAGAATGGTGGTAAATGAAAGAAACTAAAGAAAAGAAAGAGTAATCTGATAATTATCTGGAAACAAGAAGGGGGACGGTCAATCTCCACCTCGTAAGTGACATTGAACGTCTCCCTTCTATCCAGATTCAAGTCGTTAACTTAAAAACTGAACGCCGCAAAGATAGTGCATATTAACGGTATGGCATAGTTATATCCCCGCGATGTCATATTCCCGAAACAGGCTTGTTGAGTTTACTCCAAGCAACAGGGGTAGAGTTAATCATCTNAATGTTAATGGATTGTTGTCAATCCGCCTTTTTGGATAATTATGAGAGATTATTTTTTAATGAGTTTGATTTTTAAATTTGNAATTAATAACGGATATGAGGCTTAAGAATAATAAAAAAATTCCGTTATTTGTAGTTGTTTTGCTTGGTTCTTTATTGGTTGGCTGTAGTGACGTTTTTGATAATGAATTTTATGACGATGTCTATTTGCCTCCTGTAATATTGAAAGTAAAACACTATATTGAGAGTGGTAAAATGGATTTTTCCCTATTAGACATGAATAAGGCTTATGCAGACGACCCAGAATATGCAAAAAAAAGTAATACTGCCGATTATTTCATTAAATGGGGCGATTATCGCGTTAAGACCGNAAACAATGAGGATGTGGTGTTTGTACCAATTATAATAAATAAAAAGAAACATCAAGCCTTTTCATTGTTAACTGAAGAAGGCCGTTTTAAGGGTGGCAGTCATCAGATATACATCACAATGATGTTACGTGAGGGCAATTACGGCGACAAGGGTTTTGATGCCGCCGTAGGAACATACATGTACGGTCATAATATGAAGGATGAAGATATTATGAGAATGGGCCTTGATTTTGAATCGGCTGATTACAACGGCTACTTCATTGTATCTGCTTTGGATGGAACAATGCTGACTGGCAGGTATATTGAGGAAGGAAAGACAAAGGC
>JGI24710J26742_10003649_pt1 | contig 12929 bp, 15 predicted proteins | sample BioPla2DNA2_FD_26742 | JGI IMG/M metagenome (IMG submission 26742) | reverse complement strand
CCCCATTCTATGGTTGCACATTTTGATCTAATACAGCCTACCCTTGAATATGCACTGGACGGACGACAACTACAGCCACTTATAATGGCTCCCAAATAAATAATAAGGGCCGCTGTGTATCCCCACATTATTTGTGCATACACAGTAGCCCTCTTTTGTTTTCATTCTCAAATGCCCTTTAGCCTTATGCTTCTTTGTTGGATTTCTCAATATCTGTGATTGCGCTTTTCTTCATCGGAATTCTGCAATTTTTATTATTACCGAATTCAACAATAACAACCTCATCCATTACATCAATTACAACACCATAAAACCCACTGGTAGTTACTACACTATCGCCCTTTTCCAAGGTTGAAAGCATTGCCTGCATCTGCTTTTGTTGCTTTTTTTGGGGACGAATCATCATAAAATATAACAATAGTCCTAAAATACCAATCTGTATGACCAGCAATAATAAACCGCCTCCGGTATTCGCTTCTGCTGCCTCTCCTGTCAACATAATAAAATCATTCATATTTATTACCTCCTAGGTTAAGTTAAGTTTATTTATCATTATATTGCTTAAAGCCCTCAAGCTTATTTTTTTTGTACTGCTGATAACGTTTTTCTCTGATGGCAAGTCTTATTTCTTCCATCATATGGTTATAGAAATAAAGGTTGTGTAACACCAATAGACGCATTCCAAGCATTTCCTTTGCCTTCAGCAAATGTCTTATATATGCCCTGCTATAGGTCTGGCAGGTAGGGCATGCGCATCCCTCTTCGATTGGTTTTTCGTCTAACTCATATTTGGCATTTAATAAATTCATCTTCCCTAAGTTGGTATAAGCATGTCCGTGCCTTCCATTACGGGATGGGTATACACAATCAAAAAAGTCCACTCCCCTATCGACTGCCTCTAATATGTTCGCCGGTGTTCCAACTCCCATAAGATATACAGGCTTATAGGCAGGAAGATAAGGTACTGTCTCTTCTATAATACGATACATCTCATTGTGACTTTCTCCGACAGCAAGGCCACCTATTGCATAACCGTCAAGATCCATTTCTCTTATTGTCTTGGCATGTTGAATTCTTATATCCTCGAAAGTACCACCCTGATTAATACCAAATAGCATCTGCTTCTTATTTATGGTATCTGGAAGGCTGTTTAACCTGTCCATCTCCTTTTTGCAACGAACCAGCCACCTTGTGGTTCTATTAACTGAGTCCTCAATATAGGACCGCTCTGCTGGATGAGGTGGACATTCATCAAAGGCCATTGCTATGGTAGATGCAAGATTTGATTGTATCTGCATACTCTCCTCTGGTCCCATAAATATTTTTCTTCCATCTATATGGGAACTAAAATATACTCCTTCCTCTTTTATCCTTCTTAGCTTGGCAAGAGAAAAGACCTGAAAGCCACCGGAATCTGTTAGAATGGGCTTGTCCCATACCATAAATTTATGAAGCCCACCCAATTTTTTTATTGTCTCATCCCCGGTTCTGACATGAAGATGGTATGTGTTCGAAAGCTGTACCTGTGTTCCAATACTTTCAAGATCTTTAGTGGACACAGCTCCCTTAATAGCGGCCACTGTACCAACGTTCATAAATACCGGGGTTTGTATGCTTCCATGTACAGTTTGTAATTCACCACTTTTTGCACATCCGTCCTGCTGGATTAATCTATACATAAGTCCTACTTTCCAAATATATATTTTATATACTAAATAACTAAATTTATAACATTACAAGTATACATTGAATATGTTTTATTTTCAACTATAAAATCATTAAAGTATGGCAGCAGATTATTTTGATAATTAAATCGAATATATAATTATATTGCATTATTTTGGTAAAATTGATAGAATAAATACACTATGGTTTTTATATTAAAAGCCTTATAAATGTCGGGGGTCTATAAATGTCTATTAAAAAATCTCTGCGTATTATATTAATAATTTCATCAATCATTCCTGTTGTGATTATTTCTGTGGTAGCTCATGGATTATTATCTCATAGACTGATGCAAATACAAAAGTCTAATCTAATTAAAGCTGCTGAACTTAATCGCTCAGGTCTTGAGGCTATGATTGAAACTCATAAAACCGAGATTAATATGCTCTCCTTGGACAATAGCCTACTGACCTTTTTAAATAATAACTCTTTCGAGAGCTCTTCTGAGCTTAGTAGGATTAACAAACTATTACTGGATCGAAAAGAAATTAATCCATATTGTAGAGACCTTACCTTATATAATAAGGACATGCTTGCTGTGGCTGGATCGGATATGGATATAATCGCAAATGATAACAGTTTAAACTTAACTCTTTCCTATCTTTTTGCAACAAAAAAACCTGCTGTAGCTATCAACGGATATCAGGATGGCTCCATTGAAATTGGTTATCCTATACTTACTGGCGATATTAGTGATCCTCCTATTGGCTACTTAATTAGTACTTTACATTTATCATATTTTGATAATTTCCTTGACGCCATAACCTTTGGAGATAGCGGACATGCTGTATTGCTAAATCTGAACGGCGATATCCTTTATCATCCTGACGAGTCTCTCATTGGAACTAAAATCGCCTCAGCCCGTCTTAAAAGTATTGTAAGCGACTTTAATAAAGGGCTAGTACAACCCAGTGGTACATTCGAATACTACTATAATGGCACTAACCAAATATATGGCTATAGCATTATTCCGGAGTTGGATTGGGCTTTATTGGTCAAGCAGGATGTATCAGAGATTTTGTCCATGACCAGCCTAATACTGACCTTTCTTTTGTTAATCTGTGCTGTGCTTTTAGTAGTAATAATAATATTTGCACATTCCTTATCCAGGAAATACACAGAGCCTATTATCGAACTTAGGGATGCCATGCGGACAGCTTCGGATGGCGATCTTTCTGTTCAATCCAATATTAAGAGCAGGAACGAACTAGGTGAATTATCAAAAAACTTTAATAAAATGCTCCATATAATAAAGACAAATTATGAGGATTTGGAATCTATGCATGAAGAGCTTCTCGCTAATGAGGAGCAGCTTCGAAGCAATTATGATCACATAGAGTATCTTGCATATCATGATACTTTGACAAACCTCCCTAATAAACTTGCCTTTCTAGATTATGTCAATGCTGCACTTATCTCATCTCCTGGGTCAAACAAATCCCATGCAGTATATTTTGTTGATTTAGATAATTTCAAGACTGTGAATGATACCCTTGGCCACGAATATGGTGATTCATTACTAATACATACAGCCAAGATGTTGACCGCCCTTGGCGAAAACGGGATGTTGGCCAGAGCAGGTGGAGATGAATTCCTAATTTTTAGAGAGAATATAGCATCCAAGGAGGAGGCTTTGGATTATGCCTCAAGTATAATAGACCATTTTAAAGATCCTATAGATTTAGCCGGCGAATCCATATATTTATCCATGAGTATAGGAATTGCTATCTATCCTGATAATGGCTTGTCTCCTAATGCATTAATTAAGAATGCTGATATTGCTATGTATAAGTCCAAGGATACAGGTAAAAACAAACACACCCTGTTTGATTCGAAGATGGAGGAAGAGCTTAATCGTAATACAAGCATTATAGATGTCCTGCGAGGTGCTATTGAGAACAATGATATTTATATTCAATACCAGCCTCAATATAAGCTTGAGACTAATACCATTATGGGCTTTGAGGCTTTAATGAGAATTCGTAGCGATCAATTAGGCTTTATAACTCCTGAGGAATTCATACCAGTTGCAGAGGAAAGCGGGTTAATTGTCGAGTTAAGTGCTTGGTTGATTAGGGAAGCATGTAGCTTTAATAAAAAGCTTATAGACCATGGGATTTCACCTAGATATGTATCAGTTAACATTTCATCTGTTCAAATTAACCGCCCAGGCTTTATAGAATCTCTTTCAGTTATACTAGAGGAGACAAAATTACCTCCAGAATATCTTGTATTAGAAATCACTGAAAGCACTATAGTATCTTCTATAATGGATGCAACAGAGCTATTACATAACCTTCAGAATCTAGGAGTTAAAATATCCTTAGATGATTTCGGTACGGGCTATTCTTCCTTAAATTACTTAACAAGGATGCCTATAGATACTCTAAAAATTGATAAGTCCTTCATAGATAATATATGCACATGTAAAAAGGATGCCCGTATANCCGAATCCATTATAGCTCTAGCCCATAGCTTAAAAATAAAAGTGGTAGCTGAGGGTGTCGAAACCGAAGAACAGCTTGCCTTGTTAAGAGANAAGAAATGTGATATAGTACAGGGCTTTGTATTCTCAGCTCCTCTTCATCCAGAGGAGTTAGAAGACCTAATAAAACATAAATAATATTAATAATTCTAAGAATAAGACTGTAACAAAAAAGTGGCATATAGGTCCAACATATGACACCATGATTTAAAATGGTGAATGTTGTTACCAATATGCCACTTATATATTTCAACAAACATTATTATTTATTTTGCAGCTCCTGAGCTACCTAATACATTAACAATCTTATGCTTAACTAAAGCCTTAATATTTTCTCTACCTGCTGCCAAATAACCTCTAGGATCAAAATGACTAGGATTCTTAGTTAGATATTCTCTAACACCAGCGGTAAATGCAAGCCTTAAATCGGAGTCAATGTTAATCTTACATACTGCCTTTCCTGCTGCCTTTCTTAGCATATCCTCAGGTATACCGATAGCATCTTCCAGTGAACCACCGTTTTGTTGTATGATATTAACGTATTCCTGTGATACTGATGAAGCACCATGTAAAACAATTGGGAAATTAGGAAGTCTTCTCTCAATCTCCTCTAAGATATCAAAACGTAGTGCAGGCTTCTGACCAGGCTTAAATTTAAAGGCACCATGACTTGTACCAATAGCGATTGCTAAGGAGTCAACACCAGTACGGGATACAAACTCTTCAACCTCTTCGGGCCTAGTATAAGTAGCATCCTCTGCACTTACATTTACATCATCCTCTATACCAGCCAGCTTACCAAGCTCTCCCTCTACAGTAACGCCTCTCTCATGAGCGTAATCAACAACCTTTTTGGTTAATGCGATATTGTCCTCAAAGCTATGCTTTGAACCGTCTATCATAACTGAAGTAAATCCTCCGTCTATACATGCCTTACATATTTCAAAATCATCACCATGGTCTAGATGGAGAGCAATTGGGAGATCTGTTTCTAATATAGCTGCTTCAACTAGCTTAACTAGATAATTATGTTTTGCATACTTTCTTGCTCCTGCAGAAACTTGAAGAATAAGGGGGGAATTCTCTTCCTTTGCAGCCTCTGTAATACCCTGAATAATTTCCATGTTATTAACATTGAATGCTCCTATCGCATAGCCACCTTCATATGCCTTTTGGAACATTTCCTTTGTTGATACTAATGCCATATTATATTCATTCCTTTCCATTTTATAAATTATTTAACAATAAATGCTTTATCTATTATAACACAAATTTTTTTATTGCAAAGACATTTTTATAAATCCACAAAAATGTAAATACTATTATAATATATCGATATAGTTCTTGCTTATTTAATACTGTCGTTATAGAATATAATCAATAAAAATGGAAGGTAATGAGGAAAAATGAAAGCAAAACGTGTAGAGGAATCTATAACTGAACAGGTTCATATAATTATGCCATCCCATATAAGCGGAACCAACCGACTTTTTGGCGGACAGCTTCTGGCTTGGATTGATGAAGTCTCTGCTGTGACAGCTAGGCGGCACTGTGAGCATGACGTAACCACAGCTGCTATTGACAACCTACAATTTAAGGCTGGTGTATATATTAATAATATAATAGTCTTAGTTGGAAGAGTAACCTATGTGGGTAAAACCTCCATGGAGATAAGAGTTGATACTTATGTGGAGGACCACCTTTCAGGTACTAGGAATGTAGTCAATAGAGCTTATCTTGTTATGGTAGCCATAGATGAAAATGAGAAGCCCATTGAGGTCCCTCGCCTTATCCTTGAAACTGAATCAGAGCATGCCGAGTGGGAAGCAGGAATCCGTAGAAGGCAACTTCGTAGTGATAGGCGAAAAGAAGGATATTAATAAAAAATCATCTATAATCTCCACTTGTAGATGATTTTTATTTATATGAATCCAGCTGCTCTTTTCTATGCTCCTGCTTTTCCTTAGCCTTCTTAAAGGTTTCCTCATCCATACGGTCTGCATTATTATTGAGATAGCCTTCGGTATATAAAAAACGCTTNTCAGTGTTTTTCATATGNTTATCTTTNCTATTATTATCTCCATAGGCAATTATATTTTTCAGATTCTCTATTTGNTTTTTACGTTCCTCTTGTATCTCCTTCGCATGCTGGATATTTTCAGGGGAATTGGAAATATCAGAATGCTCTTCCAGATGTCTTTGTGTTCTCGTGCTTTTTTCAATCAAATTTACCAGATGGTTTATTCTACCTTCGTTCTCAACACCTTTTTTTTCACGATTATTGTTATTACCCATAATTAAACCGCCTTTCGATATATATAAATTATTACATCTTTATTTTTACCGACGGACAGTTTTGATATGCCTAATTTGACATGGCAAAATCTATATGGATTGCTAGTGTCTGTATTAAATTTTTAAAACTAGATCCCATGAACATGCCTGATATAGTAAAACATATACTGCTGAACTATTCCAGCATATCCCTTGTATCGTAAGGGGTCGAACTTATCCTGATAGTATTCCGACAAAACTCTCTTCATCCAGACATCAATAGGAAATGCTTCTATATGATAGAGACCAAATAACGATATACAGTTGGCCACCTTGTCGCCTATCCCCTTAATAGTCTTTAAGGCTTTTATAGCCTCCTCATGGCTAGATACCTTTAGCTTTTCTAGATCTAAATCTCCCATTGCAACAGCCCGAGAAGCTCCTAGAATATATTCATCTCTGTAACCTAATTTTAAGGCACGAAGATCCTCTTTTCTTGCCTTAGCCAATTCATTAGGAGAGGGAAACGCATTATAGCTAATATTTAGCTTATCGTCCCTATAAGATTCTCCGTATGTTTCGCTTATTCTTTCTATGCAATTCTTGATAGATGGGATATTTTTATTTTGAGATATAATAAAGCTTATAAGCATCTCAAAGGAATCCTGCCTTAGTATTCGAATTCCGCTTCCGTAAATGGCTGCTTCTCTTAAAAACTCATCTGATCCATTAATCAATTCGTCAACTATCCTACCATAGTCATAATCCAGATGGAAATAATCCTTCCAGATTAGTTCATAATCCTCCTCACTGCAAGATATCTCAATAAGATCATCCTCTAGCTGCTCGAGCTCTATGTATCGGTCAAATGCTATTAGGCTATACTTATTATCAGAAATCGGATTCATTCTAAAGCATTGACCCGAATCAGCAATTTGCTTTATGTTAAAATTCTTATTTTTTATTATCATAATGTCCTCATTCATTAACTTATAATCATTTGTTACATCAACATTATAAAAGTGTTTATCAAATATCACAAGTATTAGATTTACTTTACATATTTTTTACTTAATCCAGTTTATGTTCTTAGATTATTATATAAATATTGACAACATCCCACTGATAAGTATAGAATTAGTGATATACGTTTCANCGCTTTACTGTACCGAAGTAGAGCTACAAATTCAAACTATAATTATTATGAAAAGCGAGGGATAATATGGGACATACTTCTTACAACCCCTATGAATCAGCACAAAAGCAATTTGATCTTGTGGCAGATCAAATCGGGTTAGATAAATCAACCCGAGAACTCTTAAGGCAGCCTAGTAGAGAATATCACTTTACTATTCCTGTTAAAATGGATGATGGAACAACTAAGGTTTTTAACGGATATCGTATCCATCATAATGATGCTAGAGGACCAGTAAAGGGCGGCATACGCTTCCACCCTGAAGAAACTGTAGATACTGTCCGCGCCCTATCCATGTGGATGACATGGAAATGTGCAGTTGTGGATATACCTCTAGGAGGAGGAAAAGGCGGCATTATTTGTGATCCCCGTACCATGTCTAAGGGGGAGCAGGAAAGACTATGTCGCGGATATATAAGACAGCTTGCTAAAAACATGGGACCTAATTTGGACGTTCCTGCACCGGATGTTATGTCCAATGGACAGCATATGCTATGGATGTTGGATGAATATGAGGTTATATCAGGAGAACGCAACCCTGGTGCCATAACCGGTAAGCCCGTAGGAATGGGTGGCTCCCTTGGACGTACTGAAGCAACAGGATATGGTGTGATCTATACTCTTAGAGAGGCCCTTAAGCAGCTTAATATAGACATCGCATCAACAAAAGCTAGTCTACAAGGCTTTGGTAATGTGGCAGAATATGCCGCAAGACTTTATACAAGCATGGGCGGAAAAATTACAGCAATCTCCTGCTGGGATAACAATGATAAAAAGCCATATACCTATTACAAGGCAGACGGTCTTGACATAGAACAGATGGTTAGTATTAAGGATTCTTATGGAACTATTGATAAGCAGAAGGCTATCAGCTTAGGCTGTGAGCTACTCGACGGAGATCAGTGGATTGCCCAGGATGTAGACATTCTACTTCCTTGCGCTTTAGAAAATCAAATTACTCCTGAGACATTTAAGAATATTAGCAAGCAGGTAAAGGTTATCTGTGAGGGTGCCAACGGCCCCACTACACCTGATTGTGACGAGCTTATAAAAGAAAGAGGAATTTATCTGGTACCTGATTTTCTCTGTAATGCAGGCGGAGTAACCTGTAGTTATTTTGAACAGGTTCAATGTAACACAAATTACTTCTGGCCAAAAGAGGAGGTACTTGAAAAGCTTGATCAGAAAATGACCGCTGCCTTCCATGCAGTTCATAAGCTTGCCAAGGAAAAGAACCTTTATATGCGTGATGCTGCATATGTTATATCTATTAACCGTGTGGCCGAGGCTGTAAAGCTTCGTGGTTGGATTTAAAAGAATACTATTCGGTACCAGGTACTTATCGGATTATGTCGAATGCAGTACCTGGTACCGTTTTATTTTCGACATAGCTCGACATGTACCCGGTACAGTTTTTTTCTTGTTGACATTGTCAAAATTATCACTTATAATACAGCTGACAAGACAGCTATCAAGTCAGTAAGGAAGGGTGATAAGTATGACAAAATCAAGTATAAATAAAGTAAAAATCATGATTATTTCAGCACTTTTATGTGCCTTAGGTATATTGATACCAATGTCATTTCCGCGTATTAGACTGGACGCCTTTGGAGCATCATATACATTGGCCAGTCATGTACCGGTAATTATTGCAATGTTTATTTCTCCTACTGTAGCCGCTTTCGTGGCATCAGTATCAACAATTGGCTTCTTAATTGCAGGCTTTCCGATTGTTGTGGTCCTCCGGGCCTTAACACATATTATTTTTTCACTGATAGGTGCTTTCATTCTAAAAAAGAATGACCATATGCTTCAATCATTTAAAGGCACAGCATTTTTTGCTACTTTGATTTCATTAATTCATGGGGCAGCCGAGGTTGTGGCTGTAACATATTTTAATTGGCTAAATGGCATATCTGTTTCTGACTATGAAAATGGATTTTTACTTTCTGTCATTTTACTGGTAGGCGTAGGAACATTTATCCATAGCCTAGTAGATTTCTACATTGCAGCGCTTGTATGGATGCCTGTTCAGCAGGTTATATCAATACCCGCTAATGCTAAGTTAAAGCTAAAATTAAAATAGATATACTATCATTCCAATAAAGCCTGAACCCAGCATAATTAATATGGGATTGGGCTTCCATTTTCTTAAGACAAATAATCCAGCTACAAACAATATTACTGCAATTATATTGATATCTGCAATATTAGTACTTATACCCTTCTCTCCCCAAAAGGCCAAGCTTATTATAGAAATCCCCGCTGAACCTATCAGGGCTATAACCACAGGACGTATTCCGTCAAGTATTCCGCCTACAATTCTTAATTTCTTATATCGAAAATAAACCCCCGCCAAAAGCAAGACAATTATAAATGAAGGAAGCACGCATCCAAGCGTAGCTACTATAGAACCACTTATCCCCGCAATTTGGTTGCCCACAAAAGTAGCGGCATTAATTGCAATCGGTCCGGGTGTCATCTCGGCTATGGTGACTAAATCTGTAAATTCAGTTATAGTTAGCCAGCCATTAATATCTACAATCTGTTCCTTTATTAGAGGTAAAGCAGCATAGCCTCCACCTATACTAAATAGTCCAATTTGAAAAAAACTAATAAACATTTTTAAGTACATCATAGACTATCCCTCCCCTCCCTTTTAGCCTGATAGTAGGATGCGAGGGCACCAATAAGCCCTGCTAATAATACAATAATTATCACATTTACATTAAAAAAGAAAACCGCTACAAAAGCAACCACCATCATAACTACTGAAAGACTCTGCCTTTTCTTAATTATGTTTTTCGAAAGACCAACTACCACATCTGTTATGATAGCTGCTATACCAGCCTGCATTCCTTTTAGCATAGCACTTATATAGCGATTATCACGAAATTCATGATAGAAAAATGAAATTATGGTCAANGTAATAAGAGGCGGAAGAACCGTACCAAGTGTAGTTATAAGGGCTCCAAAAACCCCTGCCATCTTATAACCCACCATAATTGCAGCATTAACAGCGATAGCACCAGGAGATGACTGAGCTATTGCAATCATATTAAGCATCTCTTCTTCCTCTATCCACTTGAGCTGGTCTACATATTTTTTCTTCATTAATGGAACAATCACAAATCCCCCTCCAAATGTAAAGGCACTTAACAGAAAGGTAGAGGAAAATAAAGTCCAGTACAGATTAAAATTTTTTCTCATATTATCGTCCTTTGTTTTTATCTGTTATTATCTCATATTCTATATTATTTTACTATTACCTTTTAAATAAACAAGAAAGTCTATAGCTTGTATAGACTTTCTTGTTATTTGATAAAAATATGTCGATTGGAATTACTCTATTGCCTATGCTCTTCAGTAGATTACTAATCCACCGTTACCTTAATTCTCTTAAAGACCCCATTCTGTGCATAAGCATATATATAACAGCTTCCAGTTGATTTAGCTACAATCTTTCCTTTGCTGTTAACCGTTGCTACTTCCTTGTTGGAAGATTCATAACGAACAGCTGCTGTATGCTCCTTCAGCTTTTTATCCTTAGGTAGGACTTCATATCCGGTCACTGTTTTAGATTGACCCGGCTCCAGCTTTATTGAATCTATATCAGTGGTTACCTTTATTGGGTTGCCATATTTCTTACCCTCGGTAATAGAATGTACCACCTTTGAGGTCATTATGATTACTTGCTCTCCGTTAATAATCTTAAAAGCCTTGACCTGGTACTTATAATAGGTTCCCTTTTTCAAGTTTTTAATGGTATAGCTCGTGGTTTTAGCTGGAAGCTCTGCCAACTTTATTAGATCTTCTCCACATTTCCCGCCATAAACCAGGTAACCATCCAAACAAGAAGATGCTTACCTAACACTGAGAACCGGAAATGGCATTGTTAAGCTACCCTTTTCGCAAATTGTATATGTTGAAGTTATAAATCGCTCAGTAAAATTTATCCTAGCAAATGGTGAGGTACGGGAAGCCTATGGTTACCTTACAGATTACGAAAGATCCCTGCTGTCAGACTCCCCCTATAAGTGTTTGATTTATTCCACTGCGATATCAAGTTTATCATTTACCATCTGCCTAAAATCTTCAATAGCCTGCTCTTTTGTTTTATTACCTGCTGTATACTCAGCTACTTGCTTACGCCAATAGTCGTTAATTATTTCATCATACTCGCTCAAATTTTACATCAGAATCAAATATCTTTACACTTGCTAATATCTTATAGCCTATGACTGGATGGGATTTCAATTTTTCCATCTCCTCTAGTGATAATAGCTCTGGCTTATTTAATAGGCTATCTTTTATCTTTGCTTTCCCGATATCAAGTAAAAGACCAGTACGAACTAAGTTGATTAATTTTTTATTGTCCAAATTAAGCCATCTGCCTATAACAAGTGATAGGAAAGCTACATTAACCGGATGTGAGTACATATATGGGTTTTTATCTTGAAGCCTGTTAAGGAGGGTCAATATGTTTTTATCATCATCTTGGTATTTGCATATCTCAATAGAGCAAATCTCGAGGTGATTGAAATATAGTTTTCTTCCAAATCTAACATCTTCCACGATATCGCGCGATATTTTGATTGCTTGGCTATAAGTATCTTCTAAAGTAAACATATTCTCTCCTTTCCGCATAGTAACGCTTCACTAACTATAAAACGATCCAATTTTTACCCTATAATAATATCAAATGTATTTTAAAAAAATTATCTACCGCACGAATCGTGTATCCTAGGGCACGAATCGTATCAGAAGCCTTTACATGCCTACACTTTGAAGGGACTTTTAGTGATCCGAATAGTGTCTTTTCTTTTTTGTAAATAGAATTGCATGGTGCTCCTACAATATTCCCCAAAGCCTTGCTAGATTTACCTTCACTTACCAGCTTGAGTATATCTATATACTGTGAACTTCCTTCTTGCACAATAAAGTCATTTTCTCGAGTGATTTAATAAAGTAATTTATTCTACCGTCTATTTCACACAGAGGTTTATAGACTTCATTTATATTCGTGTATCTTTTATCAGTATATTTTAATTTAATCACTTTCTTTGTACATTATATGGTATCTCTTAAGTAGGGGTGATTTAGTATACTGACCAGTATGTAAGATAAGAATCAAAAAAACCTTGTAACCGTTAAGCTACAAGGCTTTCTTCTTTTACAGGGGCAGTAGGATTCGAACCCACGACCTGCGGTTTTGGAGACCGTTATTCTACCAGCTGAACTATACCCCTA
>JGI24710J26742_10003640_pt1 | contig 12954 bp, 11 predicted proteins | sample BioPla2DNA2_FD_26742 | JGI IMG/M metagenome (IMG submission 26742) | reverse complement strand
TCATTTACAAATCCAAGCTTCTCCACCAGCCTTCTGGATGCTAGATTGTCCTTGAACACTCTTACAGACAGAACATCTGCCTGCCTTTCTTCAAACACATAAGTAATCATCTCTCTTAAAGCCTCTGTCATATAGCCCTTTGAAGAGTATTCTTCTCCCAGATAATATGATATAGTCCATGAATCAACCTTGTATCTTAGGCTGTCTACATCAAGACCAATCACACCTATAGTCTTCTTATTATCCTTCAGCTCAATATAAAAGACATCATTAGATTCCATGTCCTTTGCGACTTCTTCTCTAAGTTTCTCTATACTTAACTCAGGCATACAGTTATACTTAAGAACATAATCACTATTCCTTATATGGAATATCTCATCGGCATCTCTAGTTTCGGCTCTACGCAATACTAGTCTCTCAGTTTCCATATATCAGCCTCTCATTCATATATAATCTCTATAGTTCTCATATAAAAATGTTACCATAAATTGCATTTAGTTACAATCAAAGAAAACAAGGTTTTGTCTTTAGTTTCTCAACCAATGGGATAAGGATTTGACTCTAGAAAGAGATAAGGCAAAAGATATATTGTTTGAATTCAATTCATTAAAACCGTCAATGAGAGATGAGCGTGTTGCAGCAGGTGTACCTTGTAAAGTAATTCGTGAAATAACTGAAGATGATATGATATTTAAATAGCTATTATCATACTGTCCATACTAATCACCTTTATTGAAAATATGACCAGTCATTATAGATACAACAAAAATAATTATATACATTATCCAATCCAGCTCTTTTATCGACTTATCTAGTACAATTGTATGTATAAATAAGGTTGTGATAATAAATATTACATAGGGGAGTATTTTCTTAAAATGTAACTTTTTCATTCATAACACCTCACTTTTCTTGTCTTTTTTATCTACAATCAAATTGCATAGCATTTGTAATTGATCGTCATCTAATTAATGAAGTTGTAGCTTAATTGAAAGTATTGTTCATCCACTTAATGAGTATCTATTTAAATTCTTTTTCTATATATTCGGACATTTATCAAAGTCACCCCCATTGTTATAAGAAACACTGCCATAAAATATATGGTATTTGCTTTGTTTAACCCATCATCAGCAATTGTGTGATAGAGCTGAAACGAATTATTAATGCTTAAAAAGTCAAATATTGAAACTCCAATATACCCCAGCAATAGAGGCAGCAAGAAAAGAACTGATGAGCACAGTATAACTAATGATTGCTTTCTTAATAAAAGAGAAAGCAAAATAATTATCTGGGTAATCATAACAACAGTCAATAGTGTTAGCAAAGATACAAAGATGATAAAGCCTACTACGCTAATCTCAGTTTTTATATTTGCATACTTTTGTATGCTTTGTATTGGTAATCCAATATCAGAAACCTTATATTTCAAAAACATATTTAAATAGCGCACTACAGAAATCCATATATATATGGCGGTTGAAATTAGGGTTGCCGTCAACACCTTCATATAAAAAAGCTTTTTCTCTCCACCTACGGTGCAACGTAATATATTCTCCATCCCGCTTTGTGAATCAATTGGAAAAATACAGCTTATGCAGATAATAATTAATATAATGATATAAATAGCATAGATATAATCTCGTTTTACATTGTCATATATATAATCAGAGGATACCTCTGAGACTATCCCCTGTTTTGATGAAAGATCTAAGGAGTTAAGATATTCGAATTGCTTATGAAAACGGGGAAAACCAGTGTTTTTTTCAAGATCAAATTGTAGTAAATTAAACTCTTTCTGATATAACTCTTTTGTAATATCTCCATTTTTATAATCTTCACTTATTGTAAACATCCTATTGGGAATCCCATTGATATAATTGATTTCTTCTTGAATTAATCTGTTCTTTTCTTCTGTCAATACCCCTTCATACTTGTTTACAAAAGTGAGATAGCTTGAAGTTTCTCTATCTACATACAAAGGTGTACGGTCAATAGAGCCATAGGATATAATTAACAATCCCAGAATTGCAACAATTCTCTTACTGGTAAAAAAGGTTTTATAGAGCTCATGATATAGTAAACTAACGGAACCGGAATTTCTTTTCTTAAGCCGAAAGAGCTTATGTACAAACTGAGGCATTGTAAAGCCTTGCCATCTCATAGTAAATAACTTTAAATTCATCATCGCTAACAAAACGATAAAGATTATTGCCGTAACAATCGTAAGATACACCCTACCATGGGGATACCCAAAAAAGTTGATGTTTGTATAAATCTTAAACATACCAAATGTATCAAGGAATGAGAAAACATTAATATATTTCAATAGATTTAGTACCGAGGCTGGATGTATCAATGTATAAAGCAGATACTCCACACATGAGAAGCCCAGAATCAATATGTATATCAGTGTTGAAGATTTACTAAGTTGAAAAAAAAGTGCAAGAATAAGTGCGACTAATAGTATCACTAAAAGCTTGATAAAGAGAAAGAATAAAAGATACTCAACTACAGTAAGAGCAATGGAGCAATCTCGAAAAACACTTATGGATTGAATATATCTTGATAAATCTCCAAAACCTAGCATCTTATTTGTCATTAATATAATAGATCCATATATTACTGTAAATCCTAGAAATGTTAATAGTAATAATACAACAATCTTAGAAAATATAACAGGCAAACGTCCCTTAGCTGTAGATTTAAGTATCTTTAATAATCCCTGTTCACGTTCCACAGAAAAAATATAGTAGGACAACACAAAAACAAATGCAATTAATAATATGTCCCCATATATAAAATTTGACATCGTCACTATACCAGCATCATTACCTATGGATAATTTAATATCTTTCATATCATCAAAATCAGATTGTGTCTTTAATATATTACGAAGGGCATATGTTTCCTTGCTGTTAAAAAGCGACGACTTTAACATATCTTGGGTTCGTTGCTTCATAGATGCAATAAATTCAGAATATGATTGAACATACTCTAATTGAGAAATAACAAAGTATAGCTGTTCATATTCTGCTTCAAGTCTGGAAACATCAACCTCAGATTGAGATTTCAAAAACTCCGAGATTGTAACATTTTCACCATAAAAGCTGCTAGCATATTCTAAAAGTGCCTCCTCAGCAAGCTGTTCATCCTGATAAACTGAGCGAAAATTCTGCAATGCCAATTGTAAATCATTAGTTTCTCTTTGCTTACGTGCAATGTTAATAGCTTCTTCCACGGGTATATCAGAATATGAATCCATAAGGTCGCTATTCATCTTTGTTACCGAATGAGCTTCTTGTGCAAATAAAAAGATAGATATTGCAAGAAAGGAAAGCAAAATAAACCAAACGGTCTTATTAAAAATATGTTTAATTAATTCACCCCTAAATATTCTCATTTTTAGCCTCATCAAATAAATACAAGTACACACTTTCTAAAGTTGGTACGGTGGCTGTCCATCCGTAGTCTTTTGGACAGAAATCTGACATTATGTTTACGCAGAGACTGCCGTCCATCTGTGATACCACATTAGTAACCACATATTTGCGCTGAATTTCTTCAAGCTCTTTGGCTGGAATACGGCATTGCCATGCTTTTGACGACATAGAGTGTAGGATATTATGTGGTGTGTCTTTTAAAATGAGCTGCCCTTGCTTAAGAAATATAATCTCTTTTGCAATATTTTCAATGTCACTGACAACATGAGTGGCAAAGATCACGATTTTATTCACGGAAATCTCGCTTATAAAATTTCGAACGCTTACACGTTCCATTGGATCCAGCCCTACTGTTGGCTCATCTAGAATAAGCAATTGTGGGTCATTTAGAAGGGATTGGGCAATAAGAATCCTCTGTCTCATTCCACCAGAAAATGCACCTAGTTTCTTATGTACATTGTCCTGTAAATGAAGCAGTTCTAAAAGAAACTCTGTTTTTTCAGATGCTTGTCTCCGTGTTAAACCTTTTAATGCAGCCATATACCATAAAAACTGTCTGGCAGTAAAATTATGATATAAATTCTGTTGCTGTGGCATATAGCCTAATACATCAAAGAAATTTTTGCCTAATTCTATGATATTCTGACCATCCCATAGACATTGACCTGAACTGGCACTTATATTACCGGCAATAATATTCATTAAGGTGGATTTACCCGCACCATTTGGTCCAAGTAATCCGTAGACCCCCTCTGACAGCTCAGTATTAAAGCTATCCAAAGCAATGGTATCCTTGTATTTTTTTGATAAACTTTCAAAGGATAAGGTCATATTGAAGTCTCTCCCTTTCTTATGAAATACGTGTAACTGCAGGATACAGCTTTTCCCGCTCCACTTCAAATAATAACTTCCATTCAATATTACCGGTAGATATCTGACTCTTATTAGCATAATAGATTCTGAGAAAGTCGCTGTCTTCTTGCTGTAAAAACATATGCTCCTCGCCACCAGGTATTAAACTTTGAAGACTCCCAAAGGAACCCATATTAACTCTATTCACAACTTCTCCATCAATAGTATATATCGTAAGCTGTTGCTCATCTACTGGCTTACTGAAGGGACTCCATTCAATATCACGAGCATATAAATACTGCCCATCGGAGTTGACATCAACCGGAAATCCAAGTTCAAAACTGCTTTTGGCATTGCTTCCATCTAATTCAGCCAAAAATCCTTCCTGATACTCAAGTGACATGTCGGGAAATTCCAACTTCGATTTTCTATAATACATCTTATCGCTTATAAATGAAGGCTTCCCAATGGTTTCCATAATCTGATTGTCAAATAATATTTCTGTATCTTCTGTTAATATATTATACCTCACCATTTTTTCAAGCCTTCCATTTTCAGTATAATCAAAAGCATTAAAATATACGTAATTACCATAGCATATTATGTTATTTACATTCCCATGACCAAAGGTTTCTTTATATATTTCCTTGCTTTTCCCATTTAGTTTGGAGGCACTCACACTTACAATCGCCTGTCCATTCGCATCCCACACTTGGGCTGCGTAATACAAAACACCTCTGTGTAAAGCAGCAGAGCTAATAGCACCGTCGAATTTAAACGATGATTTTCTTCGTGTACCATCAAGGGATACCTTTAAAAATTCACTCTCACTGGTCATGGTGGTTCGAGTTGTCGATATGTATAGTTCATCATTATAATAGAATAATGATTTTGCTCCTTCAAAAAAAGCATTGCAATAAAGAGTTTTGGTTGAATCGGTTTCTTCATTATGTAGACAATTTGGCTTGTTGCATACAATGACAGGTGTCATATTTGCTTTATCCACAAAGTATAAATATTGACCGCCAAGAAAATAATAGCCACTGTCACTTTCTGCCATAGAATGTGTGCTCTCACTACTATAATAATAAAACTGGTGATCTTGTCCATCTATGTAGTGGTTTTCATATATAATTTTAGGAGAGCATCCTGATAACAAGACTATGGCTAGTGTTAAGATTGTTATAAAAATCTTTTCTTTTGAAATATAATTCAACTTTTAATCCTCCCAGCTTATCAGACTATTATTGCATCAGAAATTATCATAAAATACATATCATTGTGATTTGTGTACAGATAAAACTATAAGCAATGAAGCAATCTCCACAAATATAATAATACTAGTACTGATTATAGTATTATAGATAACATTGCTATCATTATTCCAAACAAAAAGAGAAAGCACTAATCCAATAATAAGAGAAATGATAAATATTCTTATATATTCCAACCCTAATCTTAGTTTTATATGGTTATATCCAAATAAATACCAAACTCGTTCTTTACTTCCCTTACTCATCAACCAAAAAACAATAGATACTATATTCATTAAGTAAAGTATTATAGCTAAGCCAGTTATAATAATTAAAAGCTCCCGATGATAATCAATAAAATCTGAATACTGTGTTTTTCTATAATTAATAATCTCCAGCTTCATACCCTGTTCTTCTAACTGGCTTCTTAGTCCTTCTAAGGTCTTTTTTATATCCTTTTTACTTTGGGATGCAATAGCAAATGTGGAAGAAGGCAATATATTATCTAATCTGCCTTCGGTATAAAACACACTATAGTTCATTGCTTTATTAATGTTTTCCTTCATTATTTCCTTCACTGTGTAGCTATTTCCATTTATGTATATATGATTATTGTCATAGGTAGTTTCAAATCCTACCACTGCCATTCTATTTTCTGATTTAAAATCTTCCTTAGTAAAAAACTTCCCATTGAAAATATCATTTTTACCTGAAGTAAATATTACTTCATAATATAGTCCACTTCCCTTAGAGTGTAAAAGCAATGTAGCATTCTCAACAATATTTTCCTCTAAAAGAATTTCCATATTTACATAGGATTCTGGCTTCACAGCAAAATAGATAGTCTTCTTATCTAAGGCTTCATTTTCATAATTATCAAGGATATACAGATTACTTAAATGATTGACTATGTTACATATAAAAACAGTTGTGATTATACATACTGCTCCAATTAAATACTGACTTAAATTCACCTTTAGTTTCCTTAGAGGATTCCATAGATACATATAATACCTCCTCCCTATACATTTTCTAGTCAAACAATTATATCAACTCCTGCTCCCTAACTTTACGGTCAGAAATGTATAAATAACGATTGCATTCTCTAGCTATAGCTATATCATGAGTTGCTATAACGACTGTAGTTCCATTTTTTGCAACTTCTTTGAGCATCTTAAGAATTATTGCCTGGTTTTCATCATCTAGCGATCCGGTGGGTTCATCTGCAAGAATTAATTTAGGATTATGTATCAATGCTCTTGCAATAGCTACTCTTTGTTGCTCACCACCTGAGAGTTCATATGGATATCTCCATATTTTATCTTCTAGACCTACTTTATCTAACATTTCATTAACCATCTCATTCCTCTTGAATTTTGAAAGGTTTTTGGTTTTTAACGGTAACTCTATGTTATCATAAATCGTCTTTTCTTTAATCAGTGCGAAGTCTTGAACTATAAATCCAACATTATTTCTGCGAAATTCTGCTAACTTTCTTTTATCCTTAAAATCAACCATCTCTCCTTGGTACAGATAAGTTCCATCGCTTGCTCCAATTAATCCACCTAGAATATGAAGTAAGGTGGATTTGCCACAACCACTTTTACCCATTATTGCCAGCAGTTCACCTTTATCTATCTTTAAATCAACTCCATCCAGGGCAACTACTCGATACTTTTTGGAGTCGTAATATTTTCTAATATCAATTAATTCTATTAACATGGTATTACTCCTCTCTTAAGTAAACACATAGATCCATCCTTAAAAGTTTCTTAACTGCAATAATAAAAGGTAATACCCCGCTAAACAAAGCAGGAATCAGAACATACCCTATTGAAACAACTCTGCCAAGTAACAGTTGGCATAATATCATAGCGATTATACTTCCTCCAACTGTAGATACTCCTATAATAAATAGGATTTCACCTACTACCATCCATATTAAATCTTTAGTAGAAAATCCATTCATTAATAGTATTGCATAATATCTGCTGTTTTTCTGTATCTTTATGTATAAATAAATTGTTAATATAATAGATGTAAATATTAAAACACCAATGGATACAGCAAAAGTAATTTCTAGTATTGTGCTCATATTCATACCGAAGGTACTACTTTGTTGGTTTGTAGCCCCACTAACATAATAGGCTGGTTTAATATCAATATCATTGCATATTTCAAAAATAATATCCTGTACTTGATTCGCTGATAATGTCGTAGCTACTGTTCCACTATTTTTCATAAGATATAACATCCAAAAGACAAATTCCTGATTTTTTGTTTGTGGTATTTCATTTATATTAAATAATGGTATAGCAACATATCTATCTAGATTCAATAGCTGTCCCTGATATGCAATGTTCGATCCTTCCTCAAAGAACCCAGCTATAATAGCCTCTTTATGGTCCATAATAATATGCAATTGGATCCTGTCACCGACCTCATAATCATTCTTATATTCATGACCCATGATTATTCTAATTGCTTGTCTTTCATGCCAAACAAAATCTTCCTCATTAAATGCTTCACCCTCTGATAAGATTAATTTAAAATATTCTATAATATTCGATCCAATCCAAACACTTTTTACTGAGGAATAAGCTTCTTCTTTTCCCTCTGGAGAAGAGATTAATCTGTCTTTTGAATTCTGATAGTCCCCTTCTTCATATCTATATAAATTACTAACATTGCCCTTATAATCTTTTATATAAATCTGTTGTTTATACTGCTCTAAGTAATCAAAATCTTCGTGGTTATTCATTATTTCATTATACTCTTTAAGCTTTAAAAATTTGTTTGTATCCTTTTCGAATTTCTTTTCAGCTTCACCGACAAAATTATCCGCCGTCTTATAGTAGCTCACACCTTCATACAACTGATGATATTGCTCTGTGTTTTCATATAATGAGCTGTATAAGTTTATACTAAAAAAACTTAGGGAAGTGCTAATAATCCCCAGACATATAACAATGAAAGTTAGATGAAGCTTCTTTTCCATACTAAATTTTATTTCCGTTAAAATATGTATCATGGATTTTCCTCCATTTTATGAATATGGTTTAGCTTTATTGAAGTATGGTTCATCCACTTCAATAAGGAGCTATCTAAATAAATTGTTTTGCTTGTATAAGTTTCCTCATTATATTTTAAAATTATAATTTATTCTACTTCATTACCATCTTCATCATAGAAATAGTACGCTATAGAAGTGTTCCTGTGTATAGGTTCTTGCATTAATGTTAACGATGGATTATGGCTAATTTTAACTATGTCTGTACCAACACCTGCGATGACACGTTTTATTTGTGCAAATTCAGTATTATTAGCAATTACTATGCTATAATTATTTTCACCCAAATTCAAAAAATCTACTTCGATACCATCTCCAGATTGATCTGTTACATGTATATACTCAAAGATATAATTATCGGGGTATTCTTTCTTAAATACTACATACCCCATTTTATCGTTATCATAATCACCATTAATAAAACCAGTAATCCTATAATAATCTATATCTTTTATATCAAAAACTGTAATATTTGATTTAATACCGGTCTTTACCATTATCGTATTTTGAATATCTTCAACTTCGTTTCCATATAGCTTCTGCTTGTTCAATAGCCAGCCATAAAGGCATATAAATATCACTAGGAAAGGAACAATTATTAAAACATTTTTTTTATATGACTTCAAATCTAAAATAGCCCCCTTATATTTTTATGAAACTGCAATAACTTATTATAACTTTTGCCTATAGAATTATTGGTGTTGTGAATATGCATTAATTAAAACCATTGTTGCTCTTCTTCTCATTATTTTTATGTACTGACTTTGCACAACCATTCGGTATATTAAAGACTTCACTTATTAGATTATGATAATATACATTTTAAAAAGCCAACTGAATTATGTATATTCAGTTGGCTGAATATAAAAGTTAGTATAAATTCTAAAGAACTTTTATGGCAACAGATTGAGGATAGCTATAGCTACTCTCACCTAAATTATTATAGCTTATAATATCAATATACCATCTTGTTGATAAATTACCGTAATTAGTGGATATATTACCATAATCTCTGATTGTATTCTCAACCATAAACTTATCATTTATATCTTTTAACATATAATTGCTATCCATTGCTACTTCAACAGCTTTTACATATTCACCATTAACATTATTTTCATAGCTAGTATATGTTTCATTTATATCAACTGAACCTCCATAACTAAAGAATGATGGTATTTCCAAGGAAATACTTAATGGTCCTTTACTAAATCCAATTGAAGCAGAAAGTGCACCACCAATAGTACCTATTTTTTTTACCAAACCATCAATCTTTGTGCTATAAAATGCTGTATTAGGTATAGTAGCTGATCTTAAGGTCAAACCTCTAATATGTAAGTTTGACTTATCTGAAGATATGTAGTTTGAAGCACCAACTACTCTAGCGGTCTTACCAACTATTTTTAGGGTATATTTTTGACTGGCATTTCCTGACCTTGGTACATCCGTATAATCATAATTCATACTAAAAGTAATTGTATGGATTTCACTCTGACCCATGTTATTCCATGTCTCTGAAATTGTTTTCTCGGTAGTATATGCAGCATTCGGAGCATACGTTTCCTCTTCCTTTATGGAGATTGGAAGGAAACATGTATTCCATCGTATAGGTTCATCATTCCCTCGTATAGAGTTTATAATTGACTGTGCATTATCTAATTGGAAATTAAACACTTCAAAAATATAGTAATCATTACTGGATAACTTTTCATTTGACTTTAAGTAAATTTTCAAAACTGTCTTAACATCTTGATTGTTAGAACGATAACCTTTAAAATACACTACAGAATCTGATATATTCATTTCATAAGTCAAATTCACCACTTCATAGTTATTACTAGAACAATTACTTGAAAAATAAATAACTTTCTCATTTTCAGTTGTAGCACATGCTTCACCATAAATCTCAATATCATCATTGCCAACCATTCCATTAATGTGAATACTATTAGAATTTTGTACTATTCGAAATTGTGTGTCATTAGCGGTATTACTATTATTATCAGCAATATCATTTAATAAATTTGATCCATATTTATCAACATCTTTAATGTGTGCAGTTTTAGCTGTAAAAAAATAATTTGCTTCCTCTGCGAAGGCGTAATTCGAATTCGAACATAATAACAATAATACTGTTGTTAATAGCATACTAATTAATCTTCTTTTCATGATTATTTCTCACTTCTAAATGAATATGGTAGCGCCATTATTAGACCGATATATTATTTTTTAGGTAACCATTTTCATCTACTCAGATGCAATTTTAAAAATATATTATAAAGCAAAAACTGAATAGTTAAATAACTTGTCCATTGGCATCCCCCTCCTTCAGAGTATAGAACTGCATACACCATACAATATTATTCATTAGTTTATATAAAGCGCGCATTATATCATAATAATCAAAATTTTATAAATATTAATTACCTCTTCATATATAAAGACAACCCTACTCTTATATTTGCAACATATAATTATCAATCTTTTTTACTTTAATTAAACATTCAACCGAAACCACCCTAATAACTTATTACCGATGAGTACGCTGTTGCAGTTTCTAGAACGATGCTTCCATTCTTTACCTTAGAAACATTCATGACTCGGTATTTATATCNAGAATTTACATAGTATCCATCTTCTATACTATGAGATCCAATCCCCGAGAAATCTTGTCACCATGACTTTACATTGGTCCAACTAATACCGTCCTTTGATTGTTGCAATGTAATCGAGATGGAAGAGCTGTAGCTAGAAAATAGCAGACTAATTTATAAACAACTTTCGTACAATTAGTATGTAATTTCCTTACTATAAATTGTACCTGTTTCTGTTCCTCCATTACCATCAACAGAATAATATGTTCTCACTCTGTAGGATCCTTTTCCTACCTCTGATTTTTCAGATATAGATGCTGAAAATGATGTCGTAGTCTTTGACCAGCTTTCTACATCAATCCATAAACCATTGTTATATCGTTGGAGTGTTGAAGAAAGATAGATACTATTACCAGAAGATGTTCTTTGTACATATCCCTTTATGGTTGCGATTCCATCGTTAATTGTCAAAGAAGTATATACATCGTTAATGTTTGAATAAAGAGGTCTAATAACTGACGAACTTGGTGTTGTTGACACATCTACAGCTGCATATACAGGAGATCCCATAAATAGTACACCTATTAATAATATTGCTACTACATAAAAAGATTTCTTCATAAACTTTAAAACCTCCTTTGTTTTTCTGCTATGATATTATATCGTTTTTAATTGACCTATTATATAATGAACATTGGTTTCACCCCCTTCATTACTTCTTATACATTAAAANAAATCAAGAAGGAGTTTTGTGACATATCTGAAAAATTTATTCTATTATTCTATTTGATGTATATTCGATTTATTCAATTTTCACTTCTATACTCTCCGCAATCATAATTAAAATTTCCTTGTCCAAGGTAGATGATAATCTATAATAATAATGATCGTCATACCATAATAGGTTTTGAGTTCCTTTATTAGAATAATAATAGGCAATAAATCCATTAACTATAATCTCTTCTAGTTGAACCCCTTCAGTATTTATATAAGCTGAGAGATCATCCTTATATTGCTGAATATATGAAATCATCCCATCTCCCAGTTGCTTTTCATACTCAATTAAGACACTATCATCATAATCCTCAAAAGTTACCTCGAAGCCATCTGGTATAAATGTTGGTGCATAAGATATAAATTCCTCACTATGATTATTGTCATCGTAGTTATCATTTTCGAAAAATATGTGGGAGTATTTATCATACACCTCAATAATAAACTCAGAAATCGCTGCCCGAACATTAGGTATGCTAAGTGTTACTGTAGCAAGTACAATAACAATTGCAGTAATAGCAATAATCCTCCTATATCTACTAGATAAATTTTTCTCCATCCTTTTACTTCTTAGTATTAATTTTTTCATTTTACCTTCAAAGCTTGGAGAAAAGTTGTGAATTATATGTTTATCATCTGGTAATGAGCTTATAAGCAACTTATCTACATTTATTAATGCACTTTTTAAGTTATTCTCTGTAATTCTACTAGTCAAAATCTAACCCCTCCACCTTTAAAATCTCTTTAATTTTAATTCTAGCTCGTTCCAATCTTTTTCTTATGGTTGCCTCTGTTATATCCAACTGCAAAGCAATCTCAGTATTAGAAAGTTCATGTACATATTTCAATATCATCACATCTCTATATATATCAGGTAATTTCAATATAGCACCTTCAATAGTACCCAGCTCACTTATATCAATGTCATCATTAACACTATATATAGCTTCAAGCCCTTCAAAAGGAATAAG
>JGI24710J26742_10003637_pt1 | contig 12958 bp, 11 predicted proteins | sample BioPla2DNA2_FD_26742 | JGI IMG/M metagenome (IMG submission 26742) | reverse complement strand
TTAGAACATCGTTGATGTTCATAGTTGCCACTTTTCTTATCATGTCTTCTTTTGTTTGGAAGTTTGTTTTAATTATGTCAAAGATCTTTATGGTTCTATCTTCGCAGTCAGAAAGCCATTCATCATCGGGATTTTCATTTTTTAATTTTTGCATTTCAGAGCTGAAATTTAGTTCAGCTCTTTCGACTGTATTTTTGATATCTGTTATCATGTCTGTCCATTTTTGAGCCAACATTTGGACTATATCGTCAGCTAAGATCCCGACAGCAACGCTATAAGGATCCATGAAACCGGTTTGTGGATCATACATGCCTTTTTCTTTCAATAAAGCAATATAAGCAAAGTAGGCTTCTCGGTATTCTTGATTCAGTCTTGGCAAAATGGCTTCATATTTTTCTTTGTCGAGCGAGCCAGTTGATTTTGTTCTGCATCTAACAACATTGTCATAAGCGAGAATATAACGTAAAGTGGCTTTTTCCAAGCTTACTATATGAGATTGCTCTACAGTGAAGCGGGAAACTCTATCATTGTTAGCATTTAAATTTAAAGTCACGGCAAAAAACATCATGAGTAGAGCGTAAGTATATTTCCTTTTCATCTTCTGCCTCCCATATTCCTCATATTTAATTATAATGTTCTATCTTATTCTTGACAAGGACATGCTTGGCTTGATTCCACTTGGAATGCAGTTGAGGCGGAAGATCCTTGGCTGCTTTGTCAAGCTGTTGTTCGTATGCGTAGTGAGATTGGACAATCTCTGAGGTCATGAGATCCTCGTAGGTCATCAAATCTGCTCCTCGAGAGTTTATTAAGGCAATTTTACCTTTTACTTGATTTAAATCCATGGATTCTTTTGTGATCCAATAGTCGGAAACTATTATGGTGTTATTTTCCGGCAAAAGAGAGATTTCGTTATTTTCGTCAAGCACTAGAAAATGCTCAGCTTTGGCAGCAAAAATATAGTTGCTATTTTCAGTTTCCTGCTTTGAAGCCAAGGTTGCTATAAACTGACTGAATAGACCTACACCCATGTAATACGAGTGAATTTCTGATGGCAAAGCATTTAGTTCGTCTCTTGCTTGGATATTGTTGTAATTGGGAATAAAGTGATGCAGAGCATAGAGTGTGTAGTTGAAGTCAGCAATAGCGATTCCTTGAGCATCTATTTCGGTTCTGAGTCTGATTACTTCCCGAGTTCTGGCTGAAGCTGTTGAGGAAAGAAATAGGATTACAGGAAACATTATTGCTATCAAGCCCAAGGCTACGAAAAGTATCATTCCGCTTCTGGAATTTCTTGCTAAGCTTGCTTTTGAATTTTTCATCTTTATTAGCTCCCGATTATACATACAAGTCAGCTGTATGGCATCAGCTGTTTAAGAGATAAGCACTGTCCAGCAAGGGATAACCGTTTGATTCCATGTAGATTTTTACAAAACTTGGTTTGTCAATAAGAATTGTAAAAAGAACCTTGTCTATGTCTTTGGCTAAAATGGTTTTCTTTATATTTGCAGTGGATGATATGCCGCTGGAGAAGGCGATCACATGTCTCTTGAGAGTTCGAGTGCCTTTGTCGTAATAATAGAAGATTATGTCTCCAGTGAAGTTTCTGAAGATCAATACATTTGAAGTAAAGCAGGTTTGCTCTGGAGCGTCGGGATCAGAAGAAGGCATGGCGAGTGGATCCGGATGAAGAATGTCTCTGGCGGTTTGAAGCTCTGTCTGCATATGTGCTGCTGCGAAACCCATAGTTTGCTGAGCAGCTGAGAGAGCGGTAACTTTTTTTTGCTGGCGGGAATTGAAGTGAATCCATGTGCCGAAAGCGAGAAAAACAAAAGTTGACAGAGTAAGAGCTATCATCAGCTCTATCATTGTGAAAGCTGAGTTTTTCTTTTTGCCGTTGTTGTTAAAGTGAGCGTCGTACATAGCTTTCCAAGGGGTATACCATGGGTGTGTTTTGGTAAACCCAGGTTATTCTAATCATTACATACTTAATTTTAGGTTTTAAGGCTAGATATTTATTGTCTACAAGAATACTGTCAGATTTGTCTTTCATGACAATCTCAAAACGGTAATCGTATATCTCAAGAAAGTCGTTCAGGTTTTGGACAGGGAGCGGGGGAGGATTCGAATCGTCATATGCTGTTGATTCTCCGGCGGCAGCGAATAAAGCCGGATATTTATGAAAGAGGTTTTGGTCATACAGGTCGGCAAAATAACAGAATTTGCCATGTGAGACGGCGGTTTCGTTTTGAGGTTTTGTGGGAGGTACGGAAACTATTTCGTCAAAGTTCATCGCATACATTTGTTGGCGAATATATCTGGCCATAGATGCTGCGAAGAGAGCATGATTTGCTTTGCCTATCTGTTTGGTTGAATTAGTGTAGCTAATCATTGCGGGAGTCATAAAAAGAGATATTATAGCTATAGCTATCACAACCTCTGCTAAGCTCATAGCTGTCTTTTGGGTTCTTTGCTCTTTCATGCGCCTTCTCCCTCATTAAGCCTGATCTTTGCATTGGGGAACTTCTTTGCCAAATCTTCTGCTAGATTTTTGGCTTCTTTGATTTTTCCTACGGATTGCAGATATCTCAAATATTCTTCTCCTGTTCCAGGGTTGGGATGGAGAACATATTCTTTGTCATAGTAAGCTATAGCTTCCTTTTCTTTTCCTTGCATCTGCATCGATTTTGCCATATAGAAGTTCAAGTTGTGCATTTCAGGATCAATGTCGCTGAGCTCGTTAAGAACCTTTTCTGCCTCTTTTGGGCTTTCCAGCTTTAGATAGCAATATGCCAGTTGCAGTTTAGCCGTGACGTGGCGCGGGTTGTTCGTAAGCGCCTTTTCAAACTCGCTCAATGCACCGTGGTAATCACCTGTAGCTCTGTAAAGTTCGCCAAGCTTGTAGAGGGCTTGAGATTCCAGTTCGGCAAGGGTTACAGCTTGTCCGGTTATTACGTTGATATATGTCTGAGGCGGCACATAAGAGTCATGCTCCTTTTGAGCCTCTTGGCGTTTGCGAGTCTGGAATGTATCGCTTGTGACGTCTACAATCTGTTTGTCGGGTTTAAGAGAGAGCAGAACAAGTACTGCGATCAATAAAAAAATAACTCCTGCCAAACTATACTTTGTTGTATCTGAAATGTTTTTAAGTTTCTCTGAGAGGTTGTCAAATAAATGTGAAAAATAATCTTTCGCTTTGTCAGAAAAACTTGCGGTTTCCTTGCTTTGTTTCTTATAAACAGGAGTAGTGTTGACTACTACTTTGGTTGGAGTCTTTAAAGTTTCTTGGGGATATTTTGACTCGATTGCTTTTATAAGCTGACGCGGGATATTTAGCTCATTTATGATTCCTTGGTTGGCGCCAGCAGGATTAGGCGGTATTGGCATATAATCCTTGGCGGAGAGCAGAAGAGATTGGAAATTGCTTATTGATTGGTTTTCCCCAGTCTCATTGATTTTCTTGAGAGCATTATAAATGTCTAGAGCTTGTCTTGGTTGAACCATGCAGAATAGATTGACCAAGGATACGGTAGACCAGTTTTTGCTTTGCAAAAAGTGCGGGAAAGATTCTGTCCGCAGTGACAATTTTAGTTCTGCAGCTAAGTAACAGGCGACATCGCCGCTATAGGATTGCTTGTAGATATGTGGCAATAGATTAGACTTGATATCTTCAATTGGAAATTGATTTAGAAGTCCTAAAGTTTGCAATGAGGGAAGTTCTCTTATGATGTTCTCTACAAGAGGTGGAAACAGAAGCTGGTAGACAGACTGATCGAAGGAGCGGGTTATAAGCGTGAAAGCAGCAAAGTCTGTAGGAGTCATATCCTTAGTCAGGTCGCCAATGAATGGCAAAGCTTGAGGAAGAATGCGGCATAGTTCTTCGTAGCCTGCTTTTGATGACAAGTCACCGCTGCTTTCGTAAAGATGCCTGATATTGTTTATAAAAGCTGTTTTGTCAAACAAGCAAAGGCTCCTCAAAAGTTATCTGACCAATAGGAAATGTGAGAGGTAAATTTACTTCGAATATCCTACCAGAAAAATCAGATAATTTAAACGCTTTTTTGCGATGGTTTAAAAAACCTTGCTACTAAATAAAGTTCTCTGCTGGAAGCTAGAGAGGCTTTAGGATTATACGATTTTGCAAAGTCAAAGTTTTTTTTAGTTTGTCTGAGGAGCTCTGAGTAGCCTTCTCCCTCAAATACCTTAGCTACAAAAGAACCGCCAGGCTTTAGGAGCTCATAGGAAAGATTCAAGGCGGCTGTAACCAGTTCTATGGAGTTATCCGCGTCAGCGTAGTGTATTCCTGTCGTATCAGGCGCCATGTCGCTGAGAACCAGATCCAGTCCTTTTGGAGCTAATTTTCTGATTTCGTCCTGTTTTTCCTTGCTTCTTAAATCGCCTTGCAGAATTGTGACCTGTTCAATCGGTTCTATAGGGAGAAGATCTATAGCGATCACAGATGACTTGCCGCCTGTTTTTCTGGCGATGTATTGAGACCAGCTGCCTGGAGCCGCGCCTAAGTCGAGTATTTTCATGCCTGGCTTTATCAGAGAATATTTTTTGTCTATTTCTTCCAGCTTGTATGCGGCTCTAGATCTGAAGCTGTCAATGCGGGACTGTTTCAGATAATGGTCGTTGAGCCTTTTTTTAAACCAAGCTTTAGTCATTCTGCTATTCCAGTGTTTTTTCAGACAGGCGTATATTGTTAATTCTAGGCTCAGGTTTTGTATTTATTGCTTTCTGTTTCTCTAAATACCAGAGCATAGCGTCTCTTACTTTTATATCTGTTTTCTCATGTCTTTTGTAATTTTTAAGGTTTGAGAAACCATCGCCGCCGCTAGCTATAAAATCGTTAAATACTACCTTGTAGGTTTTGTCCATGCGAAGAGGTGTTTTGTCGTCCATTGTGACTTTCAATACTCTTGACATAGGGGGCAGATGGAGGTCGAATTCTATGTAAAGACCCGCCGGAATCAAGAAGCCGTAGTCTCCGCCAGCTACAAGAGCTGTGCCGTCAACTAATAGATTGTAGGTGGAGAGGGCTGTTTCTTTATCTTCTCTGCTAAGGGTTTTGGTAGGGTTGGAAAGAGATCTTTCTATAGTATCCAGAATATCTTTGCCTTGCATATAGAGAGTTTCTATTGCGTTGTCAAAGGGCTGAACTACGAACACGTTTTCAACAGTTATGTTGCCTTTGAAAAGAGATTGTCTTACTCCGCCGTAATTGGCAAAGGCAATGTCTCCATTTGCTCTTTCCCTCATAGCTTCTGCCATTATGTACCCTGCGTCGGAATTTCCCGAGAGAATTCCTCTGTAAAGGTTTACCTTGCTTGTGGCAATTACTTTGCTCATTTCTGCTTCAAGCTCTTTAAGATAAGAGTCGGCGACTCTTTGCAAATCTATGTTTTCGCCTATTTCGTCGAAAAGCAAAGGAACAGAAGTAGCTGCTACGTAAGGAAATCTGCCTTTTTGAAGGTTTATGTGAATTATTCCTGCATTTTTGAAGGAGCTGCCGCTATGAATTATGGGAACTCGTTTTTTGGGAGAATATTCAAACTCTTTCCTTAGCATGTGACTGTGTCCGCCAAGTATCAGATCCAAGCCTTCCAGCTGGTCTGCTATGACAAGATCTTTATCTAAACCCAGATGGGAAAGCAGAATTATAAAATCTACGCCATGTCTTTTCAGCTTGTTTATATTGTCTTGGACTATAGGCACCGGATCTTTGAAAATAACGTCTTTTACATTTTTTTCGAAAGATATTGTAGCTGTGGTCGGAGTATTTATCCCGACTACACCGATTCTCATGCCTTCATGAGTGTAAACGGCGTAGTTTTCTGTGAAGGATAAAGGTCTGCCTGTAAACTTGTCATAAACGTTGCAACATAGAACTCTGAAGTTGCGCTTTGTCATCTGAGTGACAAGATTGTCATAGGAATAGTCGAATTCATGATTGCCAAGTGTGACAGCATCAACACCTATACGGTTTAGCATGTCTATCATGACGCCGCCTCTTGTTTTGTCTACTATAGGTGTGCCTTGAAAGAAGTCTCCGCAATCAAAGTATAAAAATCTTGCACCATTTTTTGTTAAATCCTGTCTGTATTTGTCTACCAGGTTTTGCAAGATGGCGTAGCCGCCTTGTAATAGTCTCTCGTTTGTATTTCCTTGTTTTACCAGAGTTTTGCTAATGGCTCCGTGAACATCGCTGGTATGGAAAATATAAAAATCTGCTGCAAAGAGTTCTCCGGCAATCAAGAGGAGTATTGCGAGAGAGAACAGCAGAGATAGCCTTGTCTTGCGGAATTTGTCTGTTATCATTCTTCTATTGTTCCTTGTCAAGCTTATATTTTGTTTCCCGTTTATTGTGAACTTTGAGTATATAACAAGACCTTAGTATTTTCAAGTTTGCGAGTTTGTGAAATGCACTTCAGGAAAGGGGAGAGAATTTGCTTTCTCCTGTTACCAGAAGCGTTCCGTCCAGAAGACTTATGCTGCTTTCAACAAATGAAAAGCCCATTTTTCTTTTGACGACTTCAGCTGTTACATGCAGAAGCATGTTGGTGGGTACGGGTTTGATATATTTCGTTTTGATCTCAGCAGTCATGTATAATGCCTCTGGGTTTTCTCCCATTGCTGCGTAAGCCATAGCTTCGTCAAGTAAAAGTGCGGATGCTCCTCCATGTAAAAAGCCGGCATAACTCTGGTATTCAGGCTTAGAAAACCATGTGAAAGAGCATTTGTGTTCTTTTGTATAAGTTTTCATGGGCAATTTTAGACCTTGATGGTTTTCAATTCCGCATACAAAGCAGGTGTCGTTTGCTAACAGTTCGGCGGGTTTTGTGTTGGTTCCGCCTTTATTATTAGAGCCTATCGCTTTTTTTAGGTTTTGTGCGGCTGAATTGTGGGTGGAGTGTGAATTGGAATCGGAATTAGTTTTTGAAATTTCCGAGGTAGCTATTGCTTGGCTATTTTCTAGAAGCTCGTCATCTGTAAACATGACAAAAAACTGAGCTGTGGCTAAAGTGAGAAGGGTTCCGTCATCTAATGATATGGTGCATTCAGTAAAGACTCTGCGACGTTTTGTTTCTGTTATGTGAGCTTCTACCTTGAGAGGCACTCCTAATGGAACAGGCTGTATATATCTAAGTTTGAAATCGGTGGTGACTATATTCATAGCCATGCCCTCTCCCATTGCCGCATAACCCATGGCTTCATCGGAGATGGCAGCTATTATGCCCCCGTGCATGATGTCATCATAGCCCTGCAAATAGCTCGGTGCCGTCCAAGCGAATGAACAGCTGTTTCCTCTGACATACTGCTTTACTGGAATATGAAGACCGAAAGGATTGTCAGGACTGCAAACAAAACAGCCTCCGTTTTCAATTAAATGCAGCTTTCTTGAGTTGTAGGTATCAGTTTTCTTAATTATTTGGGTTGTTTGAGGACTGTTGCTTAAAATTTTTCTGCGGGGAGGTCTTTCGCGCAATGTAGAGCCATTTTGCTCAAGAATTGTTCTAAGGGTTCTGGGGGCTAAAACATGGAAGGTTGGATTTCGTGGGTCGCCGCCTACCAAATAAATAGAGGAGAAGTCGGAAAGACCGTGTTCTAGAAGTTTTGGAAAAGCTCTGAAAAGATGAGGCGGGATTGATATGGGAAAACTGCCGAAAATTTCTTTGGCGGTTTTAAAACGCTCTTTGAATTCTTCAGGGGAAAGGGGAGGGTAATCATTCATTTCACAGAATTGGGAGGGTTGGAAAGGTGTCAGTATTATTTCTTGCAAATATGGATCTGTTAGGCACAAATCTCTTATTCTCTTTAAAGAGGTTTCAAAGTCTTCGGCTGTTTCTCCAATTCCGCAATACAGATTGATAGAATAAGAAAGTTTTTTCTCGGACAGTAATTCAATATATCTTTCAGCAGCGGAAATATTTTTACCCGCTACCATTTCAAGAGCTTCTCCTTTGCCTCGGAGTGTGGCGGTCGGAACATTTGCTCTGAACATAAAGTCTTTGTTGGAAAGTATATCCAACTGGCAGGCACTTAATTCGCCTATGTCAAAGGTTGGCAAAATTCCTCGCTTAAGAGCAGATTTGCCCGCATTCAGAAGATATTCGGCGTAGGAAGCAAAGCCATATGAGGCCAATTTTAGCTGTATCTGAGGAAATTCTTCCGGATTGTTGCCAGAGAAGAAAACTGCTTCGCTTGAATCTGCTCTGGCGGCTTTTTGGAGTAAAAGTTCTATGTCTTCTGGTGCTGTAAGATTGTCAGAGTTGTCAGAGAAAGAGCAAAAACGGCAGTTTTTTGTACAGGTTCTCGTTAAAACTATAGCTGTGGACAGAACATGCTCAATTGTCATTTGACGTTCTCCGTTTCTTGAGGTCACCCTAGATAACACAGACAACAAACTTTTTCAACTTTCGGCCTTTCCCTTGCGATCTTATTAGCAAAATGATAATTTATGGAACTTTTTTTGTTTATCTTTGTCTATGGTCTTTTGGAGGAACTAAAAGTGAAAATAAGAAAAATACTTTTTTTTGCCGCAGCTCTATGTTTGTTACAGACTTATGCTCTATATGCGGCATCTCTCAATGCGTATGTAGATAAGAATACTGTGGAATTTGGCGACAACATTACTTTGTCCCTTGAAATTGAAAGCGAATATGGGAAAATTGGCGACTATTCACCGCTGATGAATATATCTTCTATTCCTGGATTCAGAATAGTCGGAACTTCTCGAAGCAGCAGCACAAGGATTGTTAATGGCAAAGGTATGAGCTCTGTTCGAATGAATTTAACTCTTACGCCGGAAGACACCGGAGAATTGGAGATTCCTGGATTTTCCGTAACCGACAGCGAAGGGAATCCTCAATCCAGCAAACCTATTAAGATAACTGTTAAACCCAGAGAATCTTTGGGGTTGCTTAAAGGCTTGGAAAAATCTGAGAAACTTCAAAATCTGCAAGAAATTATAGAAAAAGAACAGCTTCCTGCTCCAGATGTTCCCAGAAAGGAAAAAAAAGGTTTTTCTCTCTTGAAAACTCTTCTTGTTACAATTTTGGCAGGAGTTATCTATGTGCTGATAAAGAAGCTTGGGGAAAAAGAAACTACTTCTAAAGCGGCGGCTGCTTCTGATGTTGTCGTGACAGCTTCGGTTGCTGAATCGGAAGAAAATGTTAAGCAGGGAGACTCGGAAAAATTTGATTTTATGAGCTCTTATGCGAAGCTTTCAGATGCTTATTCTGAGCGAACCTCAGATTTTTACAAAAAATACTTTGAACTTTTTAAAGCCGCTTTGGCTTCAAAAAACAAGCTTCTTTCTGAAGATTTGACCTTTGATGAAGTTTTCAGCCAAGTTGTTCTTTTTGAAAAAGGTTCGCATCTTTCGCGACAGGCCGAATCGCTGAAAAAAGATGCAGAACTTGTTCTTTATGCGGGCTCCAAGCCTGCAAGAGCTTTTAACGCTATCCATTCAGATGTCTTGGATATCTTAAATGCAATATCACCCCGGGAGTCATAAAAATGATTAGTAATAACGATTTGACAAAAGATATAACCGCAGCCCGCGAAAAAATAGCCTCGATCAAAAAAGAAGTTAAAAAGGTTTTGACGGGGCAAGATGATCTCCTCGACAGCTTGTTATTGGCTTTAGTTTCCAACGGACACATTTTGCTTGAGGGTGTTCCCGGGCTAGCAAAAACCTTGGCAATTAAAGCTCTGGCAAGAACTGTTGAAACAGGCTTCTCCAGAATTCAGTTTACTCCCGACCTGCTTCCGGCAGATTTGATAGGCACAAGAATTTTTAACCCAAAAACAGCTGAGTTTTACACTCACAAAGGCCCTATTTTCTCCAACTTTGTGTTGGCAGACGAAATAAACAGGGCTCCAGCTAAGGTGCAAAGTGCTTTGCTTGAATCTATGGAAGAGCGCCAGGTTACTATAGAGCATGAAACCTATACTTTGGAAGAGCCTTTTTTAGTTCTGGCTACTCAAAATCCGATTGATACTGAAGGGACCTATTCACTCTCGGAAGCTCAGGTCGACAGATTCTTGTTTAAAGTGGTGGTTGATTATCCCAGCTTTGAAGAAGAAAAAGAAATAGTAAAAACTATTGCCTTGGACGAATCTTCACACACTCTGGGGCAGATTCAACCTGTTATCACAGGAGCAGATGTTGTGGAGCTTCGCCGATTGACGGATAAAATCTATGTAGATGACAAGATAGTGGAGTATATTCTCAGAATAGTTGAAGCTACCAGAAATCCAGAAAAATATGGCTTGGATCTCGCTAATTATATAAGGTTCGGAGCATCTCCGCGTGCTTCTATTTATCTGGCTAGAGCTTCCAGAAGTGTTGCTATGCTTGAGGGCAGAAGCTTCGTGAAGCCGGATGATGTTAAGGCTGTGGCTCTGAGGATTTTGCGTCACAGAATTATTCCCAGTTATGAAGCTGAAGCTGATGAAATAACTTCGGACGAACTGGTTAAGCGTATTCTTGGCGGCGTGCCCGTTGCATAAATGACACTTTGAAAAAATGAACAAACTGGCAAAAGACGTAAAAAGAATAGAAATAAAGACAAGGGCTATAGTGGAGAGCCTCTATTCNGGTGCCTATAAGTCTGTATTTAAAGGGCGAGGAATAGAGTTTGCNGGCATTAGACCCTACTANAGNGGCGATGAGTTTCGCTCTATTGACTGGAAAGTTTCTGCCAGAACTGGTGACCTTCANGTGAAAGAGCACATGGAGGAACGTGAGCTTCAAGTTGTGCTGGCTGTAGACCTCTCTGCTTCCATGCTTTTCGGCACTGGGCCGAAAAGCAAAAGAGAGACCGCTGTAGAGCTTGCCGCTCTTATAGCATTGGCTGCTAATAATACCAACGATAAAACCGGAGCTTGTATTTTCACGGACAGAGTCGAGAAGTTTATTCCGCCTAAGAAGGGCAAAAGCCATGTGTTAAGAATGATCAGGGATTTGCTTTCTTATACTCCGAAAGGGAAGGGGACAGACCCAAAAAAGGTTTTGGACTTTTTGAACATGACCTTGAACAACCGTTCTATAGTCTTTTTAATTACCGATGCCATAAACTTGGGCGACTTGACTAGAGAATTCAGAATGGCTTCCTCAAGACATGACTTTGTTGTGGCGGCTATCAGAGATCCAAAGGAAGAAAACATTCCAGATGTAGGTCTTCTGGAAGTAATAGACCCTGAGACAGGCGAGGAAACTATTTTGGATACATCTTCAAAAGCTCAGGTAGAACATATGACCGCTTTGCGTGAAAGTCTGGATTCTTCATTCCGAAGAATCTGTATGCAAACAGGTATAGATACCATGTATCTTACAGCTGGCGAATCTATTGCCAAGCCCTTGATCAGATTTTTTGCGCAAAGACAGGCGAAAAGGTTTAAGTGATGAGTAATCAGAATTTGGCAACCGAATCTTTGCCGATTGCAGGCAACATAGCTATAGCAAGCGAAAGCTTGGCGACTTCCACAGTTTTGCCGCCTCTGCCTGAGGGCGAGGAAATCTACGGCTTGCGGGGTTTGGAAGTTCCAGACATGCCCTTTTGGTCGCTTTTGTTGTCTATATTAGTAATCCTGGCTGCTCTTTTGCTGGTTTTGAGACGAATTTTTACAAAACACACTGCATCTGAGGCAGTGCCAAAGCTAAGTAATTATGAGCAGGCTATGAAGGCGATCGATGAGCTGAAAAGCTCTGGGGATTGGGCTAAAAATAATGCCAAAAATATATGCGAAGCTATGACAAACATACTGAAAAACTATTTAGCAGAAGAGTTTTTCCTTGGAAGAGGCGATTCAGACACATCAGATGAGTTTTTGGCGGCTTTGGCGGCTGCAAAAATTAAAGACTCTTTGATTATTCCTTCAATAAAGCTTTTCGAGGTTTGCGATTTTGTCAGATATACTGGCAAGACTCAGACCAACTTCTCAAAAGAAAGGCTTTTGAAAGACTTGCTTTTCCTGCTTGAGAATCGAGATTGGAGAGATAAATGAGATTCCTTAATCCAGGGTTCGCATGGCTCTTGCTAGTTGTTGTTGCAGCCGTGCTTGCCAAGTATTATATAGCAGTGAAAAATAAAAANGGTGGTGTCAAATATCCTCTGACAAGTGTTGTGGCAATGACAGCCAAGCCTTCTTGGAGAATAAGGCTTATGCCTCTTCCTGATATTTTAAGATTCTTGGTGCTTGTTTTGCTGGTAGCTGGTCTAATGCGACCTCAGAAGGGCATAGAATATGAAACTTCAGAAAAAATAGGTTTGGATATTATGATTGCTCTGGACGTTTCAGGCAGCATGAGGGCAGAGGATTTTAAACCTAATCGTATTGAAGCTGCAAAAGAAATAACTGAAACCTTTATAAGAAACCTGCAGGAACATCGTATAGGTCTGGTGCTTTTTTCTGGTATCGCTTTAACACAATGTCCTTTGACGATGGATTATGGAGTTGTAACTGAACTTTTGCGGCGAAGCAGAGTAGGGTCTATCAGGGCAGATGGCACAGCTATTGGTGAGGCCATAGTGAACGCTGTTTACAAGCTTGGAGAAGTTAAAGATTCACGTGACAGAGTGATCGTGCTTCTTAGCGACGGCGTTAACAATTCCGGCGTAGATCCTTTGACTGCTGCAAGAGTGGCAAAGGAACGAAATGTAAAGATTTATACTATCGGAGTGGGAAGCGAAGAGGGCGCAGCTGTTCCTTATTACCAGGACGGACAAAAATATTATGCCAGAGACTTCTGGGGCAATGTTGGCAAGACTCTTTTGGACGAGCAGGCTCTTCAGGACGTTGCTTATATTACGGGCGGTCAATATTTTAGAGCGACTGACAACCAAGCTTTGGAAGATATTTATACTGAAATAGCTCAGCTGGAAACAGGTAAGCTCGAGGTTCGCAAAACTATAAATTATGCTGAACGCTTCAACATATTTTTGATTCC
>JGI24710J26742_10003636_pt1 | contig 12959 bp, 5 predicted proteins | sample BioPla2DNA2_FD_26742 | JGI IMG/M metagenome (IMG submission 26742) | reverse complement strand
CTCCCCTTTAAATCATTGTCATTTGATTCGGGCGTCAATTTTACGGCGGGTTTGCCATTTATCAGAACCTCTCCGGATCATGGCACAGCGTTCAATATAGCCGGGCAGGGAGTAGCTTCGGAAAATTCGTTCCGACAAGCCCTTTATCTTGCCTGTACGGTATATAAAAACAGACAGTTACATAAAGAGATAACAGCGAATCCTTTAAAACAACAGGAAATTGACAATCAGCATGATAAGGCCGATGAACTGCCCCCTGAAATAGGAAACAACGAATAGATGCCATGATTGAACACATTAAAGGGGACCTTTTGAAGATAACTCCCGCTTATGTTGTCGTTGAGACCGCGGGCGTGGGATATTTAGCCAATATCTCGCTTTCAACATTCTCGAAACTTGAGGGTAAAAGTAGTTGTATGCTCTTTATACATGAGGTAATCAGAGAGGATAGTTACCAGCTCTTTGGTTTTGCCGATGAAGACGAACGACATGTTTTCAGGCTTCTGATATCGGTTACCGGAGTTGGGGCCGCTACAGCCAGATTGATGTTATCTTCACTTTCTCCCGATGAAATTAGAGGAGCTATTTCTACCTCAGATATCAATCTTTTGAAAAGTGTGAAGGGGGTAGGTCTGAAAACAGCCCAAAGAATAGTTGTTGACTTAAAGGATAAGGTTGATAAACAAGGATTAGCAAACGAATTATTTGTTTTAGCGGACAATACCACCAAAGAAGGAGCGTTATCTGCTTTAGTGATGTTGGGTTTTGCGAAAGCGACCGTTGAAAAAGTACTTGACAATATTGTTAGGAAAGAAAAAGGGCTCTCTGTGGAGGATCTTATAAAACGAGCGCTAAAAAATATGTAATACAGAATATTGGTCGTATTGGGCTTAAACGAATCATATAGAAAATATCCGGTATGTCGCTTTTCCTTGCTGTTTGTCCTGCTGTTGTCGTTGACAAATTTTGCTGTCGGACAGGATCAAACGGAACCGAATCAGCAGGAACAATCGGTATTAAAACTTAACGATGTTTCCACTTTTCCGTGGGATCAGCCTCCCAGTTCCCCCTTTTTTTTGGATAATCCGTCAAATATCCGCTCTTCAGTAGTTTATGATCCCGAAAAAAACGAATATATAATATATCAGAAGGTAGGCTCACTTGATTATCGTATGCCGGTTCGCATGTCTCCCGAAGAGTACAGGAAATATGAATATGAAAGAACTATCAAGGATTATTGGAACCGGAGAATAAGTGGACGAGAAGAGAGTTTCAGATCAAACCTGATTCCCCAGATAGAGGTGGGTGGTGAGGCATTTGACAAAATTTTTGGCAGCAATACAATAAATATCGTTCCCCAGGGGTCAGCGGAATTAATTTTTGGTGTCAACATATCCCATATCGAGAACAACACTCTTTCAGAGAAGTTGAGGACAACGACAACGTTCGATTTTGAGGAAAAAATACAGATGAACGTCACCGGTTCCATAGGGGAGAAAATGGAACTGGGCATAAATTATAATACCGATGCGTTGTTCGACTTTGAAAACAGGACCAAGTTGCAGTATGCGGGGGACGAGGACGAGATATTCAAAAAAATAGAGGCAGGCGATGTCACTTTGCCCCTGAAGGGTAGCCTGATAAACGGCAGTTATTCTCTTTTCGGCTTGAAAACCGAAATGCAGTTCGGCAAATTGACAATGACAACGGTGTTATCACAGCAGAAAGGCGAGTCATCGGTTGTTCAGACTGTAGGCGGAGCCCAGCAACAGGAGTTTGAGATATCAGTCAGTGATTATGAGGCGAACCGCCATTTCTTTCTGTCGCAATACTTCCGCGATATATATGATAAAGCCCTGAAAACATTGCCCACGATCTCTTCCGGCGTAAATATAGAGAAAATAGAAGTTTGGGTAACCAATAAAACCAGTTCGTATGACAATGCCAGGAATATCGTCGCTTTTATGGATTTAGCGGAAAACAGGGACCATATTTATAACACTGTTCCCGAATTTCAGCCAACCGGAGGCCAAATTGCCCCGTCCAATTCAACCAATGGATTGTACGAAAGCCTGAACTCTGTTTACGGCGGTATCAGAAATGTTGATCAGGTCACCAACATTTTGAGCGCGTTGGGTTCCTCGTTCCAGATAGGCAGGGATTACGAAAAAATTGAAAACGCCAGAAAACTGAATCCAACGGAATATACCCTAAACAAACAATTGGGATATATCTCCCTGAACGGAGCGTTAAATTCCGATGAGGTTCTCGCGGTTGCTTTCCAGTATACCCTTAACGGGGAGGTTTACCAGGTTGGGGAATTTTCCACTGACGGTATAGATGCGCCAAAGACCTTGGTAGTTAAGTTGATAAAAGGTACCAGCTTATCGCCAAAATATCCTACATGGGACCTAATGATGAAAAACGTATATTCACTTGGGTCGGGTCAGGTTGATAGGAGCGATTTTGTTATGAACATTTTGTATGAAGACGCTAAGTCGGGCAACTCGATAAACTATCTTCCCGAGGGAAACCTTCAGGACAAAATTTTGCTACAGGTACTGGGGCTGGATAATTTGAACTCAAACGGTGACTGGAAATCGGATGGTGTATTCGATTTTATTGAGGGAGTTACTGTTGCCTCAGCTCGGGGCCGGGTAATTTTTCCCGTTGTGGAGCCGTTTGGTTCTTATTTGGCCAGTCAGATCACAAGTGACGCTATGGTCAAAAAATATGTGTTCCAGGAACTGTATGACTCAACCCAAACCAGGGCGAAACAGATAGCGGAAAAGGATAAATTCCTTTTGTCGGGCACTTTCACCTCACAGTCGGGGTCTGAAATTTATCTCAATACCATGAATATTGCCAAAGGATCGGTGGTTGTTACCGCCAACGGGGTGACGTTGACGGAGAACGTTGATTATACGGTGGATTATAATATGGGTTCGGTCACGGTCATAAATTCTTCGTTGCTGGAGTCGAGAACACCTATCTCAGTATCCGTGGAGAGCGAGCAGTATCTGGGTTATCAGACAAAAACATTATTGGGTACACACCTCAATTACAAATATTCCAAAGATCTTGAAATAGGAGCGACCCTGTTACATTTAGGCGAAAAGCCGTATACCCAAAAGGTGGTTTATGGAGAGGAGCCCATATCGAACACGATCTGGGGCCTTGATATGTCGTATAGAAAGGAATCAAACATGATTACCAATATTATCGACAATATTCCCTTGATCGAGACCAAAACACCGTCAACAATATCTTTTTTTGGTGAGTTTGCCCAGCTTTTGCCGGGACAATCGAAAGCTATCGACGACAACGCATATATTGATGATTTTGAATCAAGCGAGATACCTCTTGATCTAAGGTCGTACAGTGCATGGTCGCTGGCCAGTATTCCGCAGGGACAGAGTCGTCTGTTTCCCGAGGCCTCCCTGAATAACGATCTAATGAGTGGATATAACAGGGCGAAACTGGCATGGTTTGTTATAGACCCTCTATTTTTGAGAAACGGCTCCACAACGCCCGACAACATCAAGCGCAACCCTGACCTTCAGTCGAGCCACTTTGTCAGGGAGATCTATGAAAACGAGATTTTTCCCAACAGGGAGAGTGTAACAGGGTTTAACACAACTATAACTGTTCTTAATCTTTCCTATTATCCTGAGGAAAAGGGACCGTATAACTATGATGCCGAACCAACTGTTTATTCGGAGGGCATTGGCCCGCGAGGAACTTTAAATGATCCCGCTTCGCGTTGGGGCGGAATAATGAGGGAGGTGCTGACTACCGACTTTGAGACTTCAAATATCCAATATATAGAGTTTTGGTTGATGGATCCCTTTGTGGAGAACAGCGATCATCTTGGTGGAGATTTTTATATTAATCTTGGTGATATATCCGAAGATGTTCTTAAAGATTCCAGAAAGAGTTTTGAAAACGGACTCCCTACCGGCGCACAAGTAGTAAACGTAGACACAACCGCATGGGGACGGGTTCCTTCGGTGCAGTCGGTTGTAGATGCTTTTGATAACGATTCAGAGTCAAGATTGTACCAGGATGTCGGCTTTGATGGTCTGATGAACAGTGATGAGCGGACATTTTTCATAGATTATCTCCAGTCGGCCCAAACCATTGTTGACCCGGATGTATATGAAAACATTCTGGAAGATCCCTCTTCCGATGACTTTCATTATTATAGGGGAACCGATTATGATATTTATGGTTTGGGGATTCTTGAGCGATACAAGAAATTCAACGGACTGGAACGCAACTCGCCTACCCCGGAGATGTCGGATGAGAGTTATTCCACGTCGGGTACGACCATTCCTGATATGGAGGATATAGATAACGACAACACATTGAACGAAACGGAGGCCTATTATCAGTACAGGATAAGTATGCGCCCCCAGGATATGGCGGTGGGGACAAATTATATTGTAGATGAAGTAAAGTATGAGGCCACCTTTGCCAATGGAGAAAAGTCGCCCGTAACCTGGTATCAGTTCAGAATACCGATATCGGAATATGAAAAGAGTGTTGGTGCTATAAGCGACTTTAAGTCGATACGTTTCATGAGGATGTTTCTGACCGGCTTTGAAGAGCCGCTCTTCATGAGGTTCGCTGAGTTGAATCTGGTCAGGGCAGAGTGGAGAAAGTACAATGTAACTTCTTTTGAGGGAGGAGAGAGGGTAACCGTGCCCGAGATGGATGATGGGTCGTTTGAGATAGGATCGGTAAATATTGAGGACAACTCGGGCAAGACACCGGTAAATTATGTATTACCGCCGGGAGTAGATAGGGTAAAAGATCCCACAAACACTCAACTTGTCCAGTTGAACGAACAGGCAATGGTGCTGAAAGTTCAGGATCTCGCCGATGGGGATGGAAGGGCGGCTTATAAGACAATCTCGCTGGATATGAGAAAATATCGTAAACTGAAAATGGATGTTCATGCCGAAGCTTTGACCGGACAGACGCTCGGTGATAATGATCTCTCGGTATTTATCAGGATAGGATCAGATTACAAAAACAACTTTTATGAGTATGAGATACCGGTAAAAGTAACGCCACCGGGATTTTATAACAACGATTCCGGATCCGACAGATTAATTGTCTGGCCCAAAGAAAACAGATTCGAGATAGATCTTTCCGTTTTGCAGGAAGTTAAGCAAGAAAGAAACCTTGCAATGAAAACAGGGGGCTCAAACCTGAGCCTGACCGATGTATACACAACGGAAACAGGTTCCGGTCACCGCATTTCGGTCGCGGGAAATCCCACTTTAAGCAACGTTAAGATAATATTGATAGGTGTAAGGAATCCCATACAGACAAGAAACAACGGTAATGATGATGGTTTTTCCAAATCGGGAGAGATTTGGGTAAACGAACTTTGTCTGAGCGACTTCAACAATGAAGGAGGATGGGCCGCGAACGCTCAGCTACGGGCTAGTTTGGCCGATCTGGCCACAGTGAACCTTGCGACCCAGGCGAGCACCCCGGGGTGGGGAAGTATCAGTTCAAAGGTGGACCAAAGGAGCATGGAGCAGGTAATGAAATATGATCTTTCTTCAACCATAGAACTTGGAAAGTTCTTTCCCGAAGGGTTTATCCGATTGCCTGTTTATGTTGGATTTTCGGAAACAGAGGTTATTCCGGAATATAATCCTCTCGATCCCGATGTCTATCTTGATGATGTGCTGGACAATATAACNAATAGGAGAGAACGCGATTCCATAAAAAATATTACAACGGAGTATACCCAGCGCAAAAGCATCAACATCAGCAACGCCGGAATAACCAAAAGGGGAGAGAAAAGCTATCCTTGGTCTCCTTCCAATATAAGTGTCAATTATACCTATAATGAGATCTACAACAGCAACGCCACAACTGAAAGGGATGTTGAGAAGAGTTACAAGGGGAGCATAAACTATAATTATAACCCCAACCCTAAAAATGTTGTTCCATTCAAGAATGTTGCCTTCCTTAATGCTCCGGTTTTCAGGATAATAAAAGACATCAATTTTTATCCTATGCCAAGGAACATATCCTACCGAACAGAATTGTACAGATATTATAATGAGGTGATTACCAGAAATATCTTGAATCCATATTTCCTTGTGACACCAACATACGACAAGGAGTTCGCTATGAGCAGGATTTTTGACCTCAAATATGATCTTACCAGACAGTTGAAAGTCGATTTTTCATCTACCAATATGGCGATAATTGATGAACCGTTCGGGGCAGTTGACAAGAAACGTTATGAATCCGAATATGCTCATTGGAAGGATTCGGTGATGGTCAACCTCAAGAATCTCGGGAGAAAAACAAATTATTACCACAGTTTCAACGCGACATACACTTTGCCCATAAACAAGATTCCGCTCCTGACATGGGTAAACGCTAATGCAAGGTTTAGTTCCGACTATTCGTGGAAAGTGGGAACACTTTATCCCAATGATATGGGGATAAATATTGGCAATACCATAGAGAACGGCAGTGATCTCACAATGACCGCAATGGCAAATCTGGCCACACTATATACAAAATCATCTTTTCTCAAGAACATTGAAAACAATACCCGACCCGGAGCATCGGCAAATATGCAACGGGAATACAAAACAGAGGTATTCGCGTTGAAGAACGTAACTTTAAGATCAGGAAACATTAGGCGGATATCGCACAACTTAAGGACCGAGGATGTTACTGTAACGGTTACAGACAGCGAAGGGCAGGTTGTTGAGGGTGAGGTGGAGGTCCTGAATGAGAACAGGGTCAGTTTCACCCCCAACAGAGATGCGCAGGGAGTTCAGATAGTTGTTGAGGGCCGGGTTCCTGTCAGCAGGGGAGCCTTGGTTGTTATGGGAGAATATTTTGCCAGGGCGCTTATGGGGATCAGGTCGGTTTCACTTACCCTAACTTCCTCAAGCGGTCAATTATTGCCGGGGTACCTTCCTGGATCCGACTTTATGGGATTATCAACATACAATAATTTCAGATCTCCGGGAATACCTTTTATTTTGGGTGTGGCAGATAAGGGTTTCTTCGATAATGCCGTAGCGAGAGGGTTGATCACAACCGATACTTTGCAGACAATTGCCGCAAGTATCAAGAATCAGATAAATATTTCCGCCAGAAGCATGGTAGAACCTTTTCCCGGCCTTAGGATAGATTTGACAGCCGATAGGAGGTTCAACGAAATAAATAGCGCCTACTATATAGCTGATAGGTTTGGGAACTTTCCGGAGAGTACCCGTAACAGAACTTTATCTGGCGCCTTTTCAATGTCGGTCATCTCCTGGGGAACAGCTTTCGAGAAACTGGACTCCAAAGATGGTTATGCTTCGCCCACTTTCCAGATGTTCAAGGAAAATCTTTCGGTTATATCCGCTCGCAGGGCGGAACTCAGGTCGGAAATCGATTCCGAATATGATCCAACTTTTGATCCGACCTCCGGAGGTACCCTTGACGGAGAGTACAAAAGCGGGTACGGCAGAACCTCCAGTGAGGTAATGATACCGGCGTTTCTTTCGGCTTATACACAAACTGATCCGGCAAATGTATCGCTTGACATGTTTCCCTCGGCACTGAAGATGATGCCAAACTGGAGAATAACCTTCGATGGGCTTTCCAAGTTTGATTTTATACAACAATATTTCAACTCGATAACGTTGTCCCACCAATATCGCAGCACTTATCAGATAGGCAGTTACGTAACAAACTTGGATTTTGTCGCCTCCTCTAATGGTATGACCTCGGCAAGGGATCTCCAGGGCAATTTTGTAACAAAATATGAGATCAACACTGTTACCATAACCGAACAATTCAGTCCGTTGATCAATATCGACATGAATTGGAAGAACAGTCTATCGACCCGATTTGAGGTAAAGAGGTCTAGAACAGTAGCCCTTATATTGAGCAGCAATCAGGTAACAGATTCCAGGGTCAAAGAGATTACGTTTGGTGCCGGATATAGGTTTGATGATGTCAGTATTGTGTTGAATACCGGAGGACGCCAGCGTGCCCTGAAAAGCGATCTTAACCTGAACATTGACTTTTCGATACGTGACAACAAGGCTATCGCCAGAAAACTTATTGAAGATGTGGATCAACCGGTGTCAGGTCAAACTGTGTTCGCTGCGGGTTTGAGTGCTGATTATGTTTTGAGCGACAGGTTTAAACTGCAATTTTACGCCGACCATAATTTCAATGATCCGTTCGTGGCCACAACATATGCCACCTCCAACACCAGTTTCGGGTTTAGCCTGCAATTTACCTTGGTTCAATAGAAAAGCCATTCAAATTTGGTTAATATCGTGGTTATAAAATACCTTTGATTAATTTGTATAAATATCCTATTTTTGTCCAAACAACATAAAATTAATTATAATGAACATCATGAACACCCCGTCAAATTTATTTTATGCCGCAACCCATGAATGGCTTCGCATTGAAGGTGAAGAGGGTTATGTTGGAATTACTGATTTTGCCCAAAAAGAACTGGGAGATATAGTCTTTTTCGAGATTGATACTGTCGGAGAAACTCTTGAAAAGGATACTCCCTTTGGAACCGTTGAGGCGGTTAAAACCGTTTCGGACCTGCATATGCCCCTAAGCGGGGAGGTTCTTGAAGTAAATCCCGCACTTGAATCCTCTCCTAGTCTGGTAAACGAAGATCCATACGGAAAAGGATGGATTATCAGGATTAGAATAACTGACCATACCGGAAAAGAGACCCTTCTAAGCGCGGAACAATATCAGGAATTGACCTGATTTATTTGATCACAAGGTTTTTTTGACCTCCACAACCTTGTAGCCTTCAATGATATCACCGACTTTTATATCGTTGAAGTTTTGGATGTTCAGTCCGCACTCATAGCCGGTGTTCACCTCTTTGACGTCATCTTTGAATCGTTTTAACGATCCCAGATCGCCCGTGTATACCACTATACCGTCGCGAATTACCCTTACTTTGGTATTTCGGGAGATTTTTCCCTCCTTAACATAACATCCGGCAACAGACCCCACCTTGCTCACCTTAAACACTTCGCGTACCTCAAGTGTTGCCACGATCTCCTCTTTTTCTTCGGGAGAAAGCATCCCTTCCATAGCAGACTTGATCTCTTCAATAGCATCGTAGATTATTGAGTAAAGCCGGATATCAATCTCCTCCTGTTCGGCCAATTTTCTGGCATTTAGTGAAGGTCTGACCTGGAAGCCTACAACAATGGCGTTCGAAGCGGCGGCAAGAAGTATATCTGATTCTGAAATCTGTCCAACCGCTTTATGGATAACATTTAGCTGTATCTCGGGAGTTGAGAGCTTGATGAGTGAGTCGCTCAACGCCTCTACAGATCCGTCCACGTCACCTTTAACAATAATATTAAGTTCCTGGAAGTTGCCGATAGCGATTCTTCGGCCTATCTCATCAAGAGTTATATGTTTTTGTGTCCTCAAACCTTGTTCACGCTGTAGTTGTGCCCGTCTTGTAGCTATATCCTTGGCTTCGCGATCACTTTCCATAATATTGAAATTATCGCCTGCCTGTGGAGCGCCGTTAAGACCTAAAACCAGCGCTGGGGTCGATGGTCCTATCTCTTCGATCTTGTTTCCCCTTTCGTTGTGCATAGCCTTAACGTTGCCATAATAGCTTCCCGCCAACATAACATCACCAACTTTCAACGTTCCCGCTTTTACGAGAACGGTTGCCGTATACCCTCTTCCTTTGTCAAGAGAAGATTCAATGATTGTTCCTGTAGCGGGTTTGTTTGGATTAGTGCGAAGATCAAGCATTTCAGCCTCCAGAAGAACCTTTTCGAGAAGTATGTCGATGTTTAATCCGGCTTTTGCCGATATTTCCTGGGATTGGTATTTTCCTCCCCACTCTTCAACCAGATAGTTCATATTGGCCAAAGCTTCCTTAATCTTCTCGGGGTTGGCCTGAGGCTTGTCAATTTTGTTTATCGCGAAAACAATAGGAACACCAGCAGCGGAAGCATGGTTTATAGCCTCAACAGTCTGCGGCATTATTCCATCATCGGCAGCAATGACAATGATCGCGATATCCGTGATTTGGGCACCTCTTGCTCTCATTGCGGTAAAGGCCTCGTGACCGGGAGTATCGAGGAAAGTAATTTTTTTCCCATTATCAAGTCGCACGGCATAAGCTCCAATATGCTGGGTTATACCTCCGGCTTCACCCGCGATTACGTTGGTGCGGCGGATATAATCGAGTAATTTTGTTTTTCCATGATCAACGTGGCCCATTACCGTAACTATTGGAGGTCTGGGCAATAGATCCTCTTCGCGGTCTTCTTCCTCCTTAACAGCCTCCTGAAGCTCGGCGCTTACGAATTCAATATCATATCCGAACTCGTATGCGAGCAAAGACAATGTTTCGGCATCAAGGCGTTGGTTAATAGAGACAAATAGACCAAGATTCATACAGGTAGATATGATTTCTGTTACCGGAATATCCATCATTATGGCCAGTTCATTGGCAGAGACAAATTCCGTAACCTTAAGGATGTTCTTTTCCTGTTCAAGACGATCCTTGTCCTCGCGGTTTTTTTGGTGAATTAGTTCCCTTTTCTCTTTTCTGTATCGGGATCCCCTGGATTTGCCCTTTGTGGTTAATCGAGCTAGGGTTTCCTTTATCTGTTTTTGAACCTCTTCCTCGCTGATTTCGGCCCTGATGGGTCTTTTTTTACCTTTTTTGCCGCCGACTTTTTCCTTTTTCTCTCCAGGAGGTGTGGTTATTGCGGAAGGCTTGTCCTGCCCCTTTACTATTCTTTTTCTTTTTTTCTTTTTTCTCGAATCTCCGGGGCCCTCGGGTTTCGTTGATTGGAAAGCAGGTGTTTTTTTCTTTTCTTCAACGGGAAGGTCTATCTTTCCAACAACCGTGGGACCTGACAGTTTGCTACTGCTGGATTCAGTTCGGAATATTTTTACCTTTGGTTCTTCAGGTGCCTTTGGTTTAGATGGCTTTGATTTTTCTACAACCTCCTTGACTTCTTCCCTTTTTTCCGAGATTTTTTGTTCACTGGCCGGTTTTTTGGAAACCGTTTTGGCCGTCTCTTTTTTGCTTTTCTTTTTTTCTGCTTTTGGGTCTTCTTTTTGTGGAGTTTTAGTCTCTTTTACCTTCGGCTCTTTTGTCTCCTCTGCCTGAAGATCAGATTTTGGCTGTTCCTTTTCCGCGGTTGTTTCGGTTCTTGATTTTGAAAGACCTTCAATGTCAATTTTACCGACAACCTTTATTTCAGCCTTTTTGACCTCTGTCTTGATATCAATATTATACGGCGTTCCTGAAAGATCTTTAACAATAATTTCTTCTTCCGGTTCCTGTTCGTCAGCAGGTTCTTTTTCTACAACATCCTCAATAGTAAGAGATTCCCGTTTTTTATAGAATCCTTTAAGGCCAAGATTTTCCGATTCTTTTTTGGCCCTGATATCGGTACTGTACTCTTTGACCAGCAATAGGTATGCCTCTTGTGGAATTTTCGTATTTGGATTTTGGTCAAGAGAAAATCCTTTTTTATGTAGAAACTCGACAATAGTCGATATTCCCACATTGAATTCGCGGGCTGCTTTGCTTAACCTTGTTGCCTTAACGTCACTTGTCATAAATATATCGCCTGAGTTTTATTAAACCTCCAAAAAGATCCTATTCAAATTCTGCCTTAAGAATATTGACCACCTCTTCTATTGTCTCTTCTTCAAGGTCGGTTCTCTTTATTAAGTCGCTTATTGGGATTCCCAACACACTTTTGGCCGTGTCGCACCCTATGGCCTTAAGTTCTTCGATGATCCAATCTTCAATCTCATCGCTAAATTCTTCAAGTTTGACATCTTCATCGTCCTCGCCACCCGGTTCCCTGTAAACATCAATTTCATAACCTGTGAGCTGGCTTGCCAGTTTTATATTGAGGCCGCCTTTTCCGATAGCCAGCGAGACCTCTTCAGGCTTAAGGTAAATCTCGGCTTTTTTGATGTCATCAAAAAGTTTTATTGATGTTATTTTAGCCGGACTGAGCGCTCTTTGAATAAAGAGTTGGTTATTTGAAGTATAATTTATTACGTCAATATTTTCATTTCGGAGTTCTCTTACAATTCCATGTATCCTTGAGCCTTTCATGCCGACACATGCGCCTACGGGATCAACCCTTTCGTCATAGGATTCTACGGCAACTTTGGCCCTTTCTCCGGGAACCCTGACAATTTTCTTGATCGTGATCAGACCATCAAAGATTTCCGGTACTTCAAGTTCAAACAATCTTTCAAGAAATACAGGCGAAGTACGGCTAAGAATAATGAACGGAGTGTTGTTTCTCATTTCCACGGCAAAAACAACTGCTCTTATTGAATCGCCCTTACGGAAATGGTCTGAAGGGATCTGCTCCGCTTTTGGCAGTATGAGCTCATTACCGTCGTCGTCCAGAACCAGGATCTCCCTTTTCCAAACCTGATAGACCTCTCCGGTTACGATCTCTCCAATCCTGTCCTTATATTTTACGTATATATTGTTTTTTTCAAGTTCAAGAATCCGTGCGGTGAGGTTCTGTCGCAGTGAAAGTATCGCTCTTCTGCCAAAATCCAGGAACTTTACCTCATCTGAAACCTCTTCGTCCAATTCGTAATCCGAATCTATTTTTTTTGCCTCTGAAAGGGGGATTTGTGTATTGGGGTCGGTGAGTTCATCATCGTTTACAACTGTTCTGTTTCTCCAAATTTCAAAGTCACCCTTGTCAATGTTAACGATAATATCAAAATTATCGGCTGATCCGTATTTCTTGGCCAGAATACCCCTGAATACATCCTCAAGAACGCTCATCATTGTAGGGCGGTCGATATTTTTCAGTTCCTTGAATTCCGCGAAGGTGTCTGTCAAATTAACATTTTCCATTTTTGGTGCCAAACCGTTAAATTAATTAAATTCTAATACTATTTTGGTT
>JGI24710J26742_10003634_pt1 | contig 12964 bp, 10 predicted proteins | sample BioPla2DNA2_FD_26742 | JGI IMG/M metagenome (IMG submission 26742) | reverse complement strand
GAATTTACCCCCCTTACATATTTCTTCTATATATATTCTACACACTAACCCATAGTTTTACAATGATTAATATGTTAAGAAAAACCTGTTCTCTGCTAAAATAGCGTTATAGAGCAAGATGTTGTTGGCATCATTGTAATATGATATCAATTATGTAAGAAATATAGCAGAAGAAAGCACCTTTAGGTGTACTGGATTTTGTAGGTGGGGGAGTAATAATTACAATATATCTATTTTTATGCCACTAAGTTTATGAGACGTTAGTCCTTGAATTTTACTTAGTATTTGCTTCTCGCTTGTTTGATACCCATCAAACTTTTCCATTTTTCAATCCGCAAAAGTTTAAAAGTATAACAGGAGCACAGTACAAAGTATAACAGGAGCACAGTACATAGTGCAGCAGCATACATTTAAGCGATGCCAAAGTTAAACATCCCATTCTGATTGGCTGTTTTTGTTTTGCCCGTATATGGCAAATTAAATACAACTTGAAAAGAGGTCAAAAAAACTATATAATATGCAAGTCGGTATAAATAACGGAAGTTTAAAATTCTGCAAAAATAGTTGTATTAGCAATGGAATCAGCTGTTACAAAGCAACCTTTGTCTTCACACGCCGCTTTTAATCTGCATAAAGTATTTATTTACTGGCTTTAGCTTAACAAAATATTATTCGAATAGTTACAAATTGTTCACAATTTATTAAAATTAATTTAGGATAATGGAATTGTGTGCTTTTATTTTTACAACAAAAATAAATAGGAGGGGAGAAACCAGATGATTGAAATACAGAATTTGACCAAACGATATGGTCAAATAGTAGCTGTTGACAACCTTAATTTCACGGTTGAAAAGGGAGAAATCCTTGGTTTTCTGGGTCCAAACGGAGCAGGTAAATCTACTACTATGAACATAATAACCGGATACTTGCCTTCGACTGAAGGGACTGTAAAGGTATCAGGATTTGACATAGCTCAGGAACCGAATGAAGTTAAGAAACGCATTGGCTATTTGCCGGAGAATCCGCCGCTTTACATGGATATGACCGTAGACGAATATCTGAACTTTGTAAGTCAGTTAAAAAAAGTGGATAAAAGTGAAAGGAAGAAGCAGATATCGGACATTGTAGAACTATTGAGAATTGCTGACGTGAGAAAAAGGCTTATTAAAAACCTATCTAAAGGTTATAAACAGAGGGTGGGAGTAGCTCAAGCCCTTATAGGTAATCCCGAGGTGTTAATACTGGACGAGCCTACCGTAGGTCTTGACCCAAATCAGATTCTTGAAGTCAGGAATGTTATTAAGGATCTCGGAAAGGAACATACAATAATATTAAGTACCCATATTATGCAGGAAGTAAAAGCTGTCTGTGAACGCGTTGTTATAATAGACAAGGGTAAGATTGTGGCTGTAGATACGCCGGAAAATCTTTCCAGAAGCATTTCGACTTCAGCAAGGATGGTAATTACAGTAGCAGGGCCTAAAGGTTCTGTGTTGGATGCTCTTAAAGGCATATATGGTGTAAAGCGTGTTGAGGTTCTTAAAAAGAAAGAGGACGATATCTTTGATTACGTAGTGGACTCCGACAAAGATATTGATGTCAGAAAAACTATATTCTTTGAATTTGCAAAACTAGGTTATCCAATAATGGAATTCAGGACTGAAGAAATGGATCTTGAGGAAGTATTCCGGGAGCTTACAACAAAAAATATAAATTTGAATGATGAAAGTCTGAAGGAAGATGCTTCTAAGGGATCTGAGGAAGAGAAGGCTTCGGCGGAAGCATCCAATGAGAGTGCTCCTGAAGAAGAGAAGGAGGTCGAATAATTTATGCTATCCATTTATAAAAGGGAGTTGCGTACCTATTTTTACTCTCCGCTGGCATATGTTCTGTCGGGTATATTTGTTTTAGTGTTTGCATTAAATTTTTTAAGTCAGGTTATGTCAGTAAGTGGTATTTCAAGGTTTGTTTTTGGGGGACAACTATATTTTGCAAGTTTCTTTCTTGTTATGTTGATTCCTATATTGACTATGAGAACCTTTGCAGAAGAAAGAAGAGCTGGAACAGAGGTTTTATTGATGACCTCCCCAGTTAGTGTTCCTCAAATAGTAATAGGCAAATATCTTGCAGCATTAACGGTGTTTTTGACAATGACTGCATGTAGTCTGATTTTTCCTGCGATAATCTCAATAAAGGGTCATTTATTTGTATCTATCGCAGTATCAGGTTATATAGGATTTATACTTTTAGGTATGGTATTTGTGGCCTTTGGGTTATTCACGTCTTCTATTACCGAAAGTCAAATAATTGCTGCAGTATTGGGATGTATAAGCCTGTTTGTTCTTTTAATCATGGATCAAGTCAAACATTTTACAACGGGCTTTATTAGAAAGGTTTTAAATTCGATTTCAGTGTATGAACACTACAAGGAGTTTGTCCAAGGTGTAATAAGTTTGCAGGATGTTGTGTTTTTCTTAAGTATAGCAGGGATGTTCCTTGCATTGATAATTCTTATTATAGAAAAAAGGCGATGGAGTCAGGGGTGATAAATGATGAAGAATATGAAATACAGTCTATTATTCCTTATAATGGCTGTTCTTGTAATAGGCATTACTATATTTATTAATGTTTTGTCAGCAACTGTAGATTTTAATTGGGATATGACTGAGAACAAGCTCTATTCAATTGGAGAACAGACCGAAGTTATTCTTAATAATCTTCAAAAAGAAGTGGAAATAGTAATGCTTAGCGACAAAGAACACGTAAGATCCGAAGAGGTAGGATTTATTTTGGTTCAGTTTTTAGAAAACTATGATAAATTTGAAAAGGTGAAGGTAAGCTTTATAGACCCGGACAAGAATCCAAATGCGGTGACTAAATTAGATGAGTCCGGAGTGCTTACACTTAGTGAGTATGATATTGTTGTAAAATGTGGTTCTAAGACTAAGAAGATTACTTTGTATGATATCTTCCAATCAGACAACTACGGCTTGATGATGTTCTATGGTGAACAGGCGGTGACGGGAGCCATTAAGTATGTTACCAGTGATATAACACCGACGATATACTTTGTGGATTCAAACACTTCAAGAAAGCTTGATTCCGAATATACAATCATTAAGAGTTCCTTTGAAAACAACAATTTTGTTGTAAAGAAAATTAATCTTACAATTGCAGATAAGATTCCTGAGGATGCTACGATTTTGTTTTTTGCAGCACCCAACAAGGATTTGTCCCAAGATGAGAAAAATATGGTAAGCGAATACCTTAAAAACGGTGGAAATGCCGTGTTCTTGTTTGATCCAATAGATTCAACGGAAAAATATAAAAATTTCGATAGTCTTCTTGAAGAATATACTATTGCAATAAATTATGACAGAGTAAAAGAAAACCATCCACAGATGCATGTGGCAAACAGACCTTACGATATAATTCCAACGGTTGGTGCATGTGCTGTTACCGATGGGCAGGATTTGAGACAATATGTTGTAATAATGCCGTCATCTACAAGCTTTAAAAGGCTTCTCAATGACAAAGAGCCTCTAACCGTTACTCCTCTTCTGACTACCAGTGATGTTGCTGTTGGAGAACCCTATGGAGGGGGAGAAACTGAGGAAGTCAGAGGACCTGTAGACGTAGCTCTTATTGCACAATACGAAAGCATAAAAACCACAAAGGTAGCAGTGTTTGGAAATGCTTATTTTGCTACTGATGGTGCTATATCCCACTATTACCCTAATTCATACAGTACTTTAATGCTTATGGCCCGTACTGTCGATTGGATGTATGATAAGACAAATGACGTGTTTGTTCTTCCTAAAAGTGCTAATTTAGATTCGGTTATTCTTACAGGACTTAATGCAAATCTAATTGTAATTGTAACTGTTATTGCATTTCCGATTCTAATTGTTGCAGCAGGTATTATTATCTGGTTAAGGAGGAGGCATCTATGAAATTATACAGGAATATTGTTATTCTTGTAGTTGTACTGGTTGCTTTAATAGGTGCATACTTTATTGTGAAGCCTCTGGTAGACACTGAGGAAGAAGTTGATTTGAGAATCGAAGTTATAAAAATGGATAACGAAAAAGTAGTAGAGATGACAATTGAAAACAGCGATGGGAAATTTGTGTTTAAGAAGAATGAGGATCAATGGGCTATGGTTTCCGGTGGGAATTTTGTTATTGATACGTATCGTCTTGACAGTATAGCTTCAAATGTTTGTGATCTCTATGCCTATAAAATAGTGGACGAGAATCCTAAAGATCTTGGGATGTTTGGTTTGGATAAACCGGTCTTGATATCGGTGAAGACATCGGAGGGTGAGACTGCAGAAGTTGAGGTGGGTAATTTAACAGCAACAAAGCAAGCGTACTATATCAAGAAAAAGGGGGAAAACACTGTTTATACAATTGCTCTCTATGCCGGTGAAATACTGAAATCAAGAAAGACAGATCTTCGTAATAAGTATGTATTGGATGTGCTTTCCTCGGATGTAACTGAGTTGGCATTAACTAAAGACGGTAAGGTAACCTTTAATGCAATCAAGATTTCAGACAGCGGATGGAATATAACAGAGCCAATTGAATCCGGCGTTGATATGATCAGGTTAAATACTGCTCTAACGTCATTTGTTAGGGCGGAAATAACAGACTATATTGAGGAGGATGCAAAGGATCTGAGCAAATATGGTCTTGATGAACCTTCATATGTTATAAAGGCTGCTGCCGGAAACCAGAAAGTAACTCTCATTTTAGGAGATGTTAAGGAGAATTATAAAGAGGTCTACGGAATGTTTGAAGGCACGAATGAGGTGTTTGTCATAAATCCGAGCACCCTCGGTTTTCTGGATATAACTACGGTTGAAATAATAGACGGTTTCATATATACTCCCTATATCTTCGATGTGACCGATATTGAAGTCAAGATAGATGGAGAAACAATTAACCTCAAAATCGAGAAAATTGAAGAGGCAAGCAGTGAAGGTGAGGATGGTCAAAAGGACGAGGAAGAGTCAAAAGAGAATTTTTATGTCAATGGCAGAGATGTTAGTGAAAAGGGTGAGGAGGGTAAATCTAAATTTAAAAAGTATTACCAATCGCTTATTAGCATAACAGCCAGTGATATAGATCCGAATGCTGTTGTTGAGGGAGAACCTGAAATCAGTATCACCTATAAACTGAACAAAGCACCGGACACGGTGAAGGTTGATTTCATACCAAGGGATGCTGACACCTATTATGCAATGAAGGATGACCAGTATACAGGAATTATAGTAAATAAAAGTGCTTTTGACGAGGAAGAGGGACCAAGGAAGTCTTATCAGCAACTTATTCAACTACTGGATTCAGAGGATCAGGCAACTGACACACAAGAGTAAATGCAAGGTTTATATAGGATGCGTATTATATAAGTGAAGAAAAATATGGAAGGAATATTGTGAAGCTAGGCGTAGAGCCGGTTAAAATGTTTGTAATTTGCCAGACAACTCCAACATAGAATTAATTAGATATAATTCTATGTTAGGAGTTGTTGTTTTGTTTAAAGAAGCAAAAGACATATTCAAGGTAGCGAGTATATATATGGCAACAATAATTGGTGCAGGCTTTGCTTCGGGGCAGGAAATCATGCAGTTTTTTTCTGTGTACTATGAAGGTGGGTTTTTTGGCATCCTATTGGCGGGAGTTTTGTTTGCAGTTATTGGATATATAGTAATTGTTAAAGTGTATACTGAAAGAATAAGAAATTACGAAGAGTTTTTGTTTCCTACTGTGGGTTGGGTTATAGGTTGGATTATGGAAATAACGGTATCGCTTTTTATGGGCTCGGTTTTATGCATTATGGTTGCCGGTGCAGGGAGTATAATATCTGACAAAACAGGTATGCCTTATCAATATGCTGTCTTGCTTATAGCCATTCTGTGTATGATATCTTTCCTTACTGACATTAAGGGGATAATTGTTTTAAGTTCGTTTATAACACCAGTTTTAGTACTAGGAATTATAGGTGTCGGATTTTATATTATAGTAAGTAAAGATATGTCTGTTTTTAACATGGATTCGGTATTTGGAACAATAACACATAATTGGTTTGTCTCCTCGATTCTTTATGTAAGCTATAACAGCATATGTGCCGTTGTAGTGATGTGCAGTTTGCTTCCACACCTGAAAAGCAAAAGGGTAGCGGCAGCGGGAGGAATACTCGGTGGAGTTATGCTCTGCTTTATGGCTGTAATTTTAAATATTGTTTTGCATATTTTTTACCCCAATATAGCATCCCAAGATATGCCCGTTTTAAGTATCATTGATAGATATAATTCTATAGTGGGAGAGTTTTATACAATTCTAATGCTTATGGCAATGTTCATTTCTGCAGTTACTTCCGGCTATGGTTTTATAGAGAGAATAAGTACAAAGGTTAAAGGGAGTAAAAAAATAATAATACCAGTTATATGCGGATTTACAATTCCCTTTTCAAATATGGGTTTTTCAAAGCTTATTTCATTGGTATATCCGGTGTTTGGATATGTGGGGATGTTTATGGTATTTGCAATTTTGTTGCAGGGTATAAATATGTTGAATTCTGCAAAAAATCATAGAAATCATGTATTCATAGAAGAGAACTCGTCAGTTTAAATAAATGATACAAAACAATAATTGATGAAAAAACACTGTTTATGGTACAATGTCTATAGAAAAGAGTTCGAGTTTTTTAATGGATTTAACAAAAGAAAAGCATGGAGTGAGGATAAGGTGGATAACCCTGAGAACAGGTCAAATGCCCAAAAACCAACGAGTAGGATGAGTATACTTCTTTTTTTTGTACTCCTTGTCACAGTTTTATGTGCGGCTGCAGTTGCTTATCTTAACAGTAAAGGTATAGACATAAAAGAAATAAGCCTTAAAGATGTGATAGAAAATGGTTTTTTTATCGGTGAGAAAGACAGTTATGAGGTTGAGTGTAAAGAGATAAAATATGGGACTAATGTGCAGCAGGAATTTGTTGTTCACAAGGATTTTATTGTCAGATGTACGAAGTCAGGGATAGAGTATTTTGATAAAAACGGTGAAGAAAAGTGGCTTTTTCCGGTGGTTCTTAATAAGCCCTATGTTAAATCTTCCGGAAAATATCTTTTTGTATCGGATCTGGAGACCAAGGATGTTTACGTTTTTAGTGGCAAGGAGAAAATTTGGGAAGACAGGCTGGAATATAGCATATTAAGTGCCGATATAAATAGCAGCGGATATGTAACGGTTGTGCATAAAAGTGATCGAAACAAATCCGCAGTTTCGGTGTACAACCGGGAGGGAGCATTCCTGTTTACAAAAATAAAGGCTGAGTCCTTTGTGCTTTCAGCGGGAGTGTCACCGGATACAAAAAATGTGTTTATAAATTCCATCGATTATTCCGGCGTAAATTCCAATACGGGATTGGATTTATATACAATTTCCGGGGGGGATATTAAAGGGAAAAAATTTGAAAACACCATTCTGGCTTCTATATGGTTTTTAAAGGATGATACTATAGCAGCAGCAGGTGATTCAGAGATTTTCTTGTTGGAAAAGGATCTGGAGATTAAGTGGAGTGAGACGATTAGCGGTAAAGTCATGAGCTCAAATGTAATGAAGAACAAGTATGCTGTGTTTGCATTTAGCAGTGGAGAAAATATCGGGATCCTTAATTCGGATAAATCCAATGTGTTGATTGTTGATGGAAAAGGAAGGAAGGTTGCAAATTTTAAGCTAAGTCAGGATATTGTTAATATTTCTTGTGGTGAAAGCTTTATTGCGGTTAATACCGGTAGAAACATTTATTTTATAGACGTAGCAGGTCAGCTAAGGGGAAGTGTCAACTTTGAGATGGATATTAAGAGTATACAGTTTTTTAACGACAGGGAGGCTTTGGCGGTTACAAGGGATGGTGTTGTAGTATTAAAATTGAAGTAGTAAAAACAAGGGGGTAAATATGAACTGGATTGATATTGTAGTGATAGCGGTTATTGTAGGCTTAGGGGTTATTGGGCTTAAAAAGGGTCTTGTTTATTCCCTTTTCAAGTTTGCATCGTTTTTTATATCTGCAATTTTAGCCATTAAACTCTATCCTGTGGTTGCAAAGGTCTTATCCGGAACAAAATTGTTTACCGGGATTAAGGCGGCAATTTTTGAAAGGCTCATGCTTCAGCAGCAAGCTGCGATGCCCGGTTTAAATGAAGGCACAAAGGTTACAGCCAAGTCGGTGATTGAAGGACTTAATCTGCCCGGCTTTGTTAAGGACATGGTTGGAAACAGCATAGTTAAAAGTATACCGGATATATCAGAGCTTGTTAATGTATCTGGCGTTGTGGATTCAATAAGCGGTATTTTGGCTCAAGTTATTATTAATATTATAAGCCTCATTGTTTTGTTTGCTCTGATTAAGATAGGTTTGTTTATTGTCGAGAATATGATAAAAGGTGTTACCGATCTTCCGGTTATAAAGCAGGCGGATAAAATAGGAGGATTTGCATTGGGAGCCCTTGAGGGTGTGCTCGCAGTTTATGCTGCTTTTGCAATAATGATGATGTTTAACACCCTGCCTCAGTTTCAAGGATTTTTTGATGCAGTTGAAAACTCAGTCTTAGCGGGTATTTTTTATCAGAACAATTTCATATTGGATTGGATGTTCCCGAAGAATGTCATAGTATAGTCAATTATCCATGAGTGCATATTAGTGAGATGCACTAAAAATGTGAAGGAAAGCGTTCCAGAAACTTAAGTTCCGCAAGTCTAGAGCCTGTAAATACTCCGTGGGATCGAGCAGAACTCACATTATTGTATATGATTTTTTAGTCATGATACTTGTTTGAGGTTATTTGATTAAATATATTTTGGTAATGTTAAAACACAGGTTTTTACTTGTGTTTTTATTATGCAATAAGTGTTGTGAAGTAGAATAGTGTGAAGTAACTGCATTGAGTGACATCATAGTTTCTATAACTGTGTGAGTTGTAATAATTGCTTGATCCTCTATATTTCGTTTTTTATTCGACTATCACCGATTAACGAAAATTGCATTTTCTGATGAAATAATTTAACGATTCATGCTTTTTTTTAAAATCACTGGACAATTCAAGCTCTATAGTAGTAAAATAATTAATAAGCAAAAACAATAAATAGCCGGGCAAACCCGGCTATTATTATAATATAGGTACATGAATTGCAATAATTTTTGCAAAGGTACTTTTTCGGGAAATACAAAGTTATTAACATTGACACATTGGAAAATTGATACATTGGAAAGAGGGGAATGTTATATGAGAAGTGATATAGTAAAAAAAGGTGTAGAGAGGGCTCCTCACAGGGCACTGTTTAAGGCTATGGGATATACGGACGAAGAAATCGAAAGCCCCCTTATCGGAGTTGTTAATTCTAAAAATGAGATAGTTCCAGGACATATACATTTGGACAAGATTGCCGAAGCGGTAAAGGCGGGCATAAGGATGGCAGGCGGAACTCCTGTTGAGTTTGGGGCAATTGGTGTGTGCGATGGCATAGCTATGGGACATGAGGGCATGAAGTACTCTTTAGCAACAAGAGAGCTTATTGCCGATTCTTGCGAAGCTATGGGATTAGCCCATAGTTTTGACGGCATGGTATTTATACCCAATTGCGATAAAATAGTACCGGGTATGCTGATGGCGGCTGCAAGGATTAATGTTCCATCGGTGGTGGTAAGCGGAGGTCCCATGCTTTCAATTCAACGCAACGGCAAAAGCCTTGATTTGAACAGTGTTTTTGAGGCTGTGGGGGCATATAAGGCGGGGAAAATGACCGAAGAAGAAGTTTGTGAGTATGAAGACTATGCCTGCCCAGGCTGCGGTTCCTGCTCCGGAATGTTCACTGCCAATTCGATGAACTGTCTTACGGAGGTTTTGGGACTTGGTCTGCCGGGTAATGGAACGATTCCTGCCGTTTATGCCGAGAGGATACGTTTGGCAAAGAAAGCTGGCATGAAGGTAATGGAATTGGTTGAGAAGGATATTAAACCCTCGGATATTTTGACATCAAAGGCTTTTGAGAATGCTTTGACTGTTGATATGGCCTTGGGGTGTTCGACAAACTCAATTCTTCATCTTCCAGCAATTGCCCATGAGGTAGGAATTGAAGTAAACCTTGACATAGTTAACGAAATAAGCGGCAGGGTACCCAACCTTTGCAAGCTGGCTCCAGCGGGGCAGCACCATGTCCAGGATTTGTATGCGGCTGGAGGGGTTCAGGCTGTTATGAAGGAACTGTCAAAGAAAAACCTTCTGCATTTAGACTTGATGACTGCTACCGGGAAGACAGTGGGAGAGAACATTGAAAAAGCTGAGGTTAAGGACAGCGAGGTTATAAGAAACATTGATAATCCCCACAGTACAACTGGAGGTATAGCGGTTCTAAGGGGTAATCTTGCACCGGATGGTGCTGTTGTAAAGCGTTCTGCCGTTGCACCGGAAATGCTTGTTCACAGCGGACCGGCAAGGGTGTTTGACTCCGAGGATGAGGCTATAAATGCGATTTATAGTGGTATAATAAGTAAAGGAGATGTGGTAATAATCCGGTATGAGGGTCCAAAGGGTGGTCCGGGTATGAGAGAGATGCTTTCCCCTACTTCTGCGATAGCGGGAATGGGTCTTGACAAGCATGTTGCCCTTATTACCGACGGACGTTTTTCCGGTGCCACTAGGGGAGCTTCCATAGGACATGTTTCTCCTGAGGCAATGGAAGGTGGTAACATAGCAATTGTAAAAGAAGGAGACATAATTAATATAGATATACCAAACGGCAAGCTAAATGTGGAGATATCCGACGAAGAGGTGGCCGAAAGATTGAAGGAATGGAAGGCTCCAGAGCCAAGAATAAAGAAAGGCTATCTTGGAAGGTATGCAAAACTTGTAACTTCTGCAAGTACCGGAGCGGTTTTTAAGGGTTGAGCCCAATTACACCACTCTGATTTTTAAGGATGAAGTTCCTTTTAATATTAAGGGTGGAGTTCCTTTTAATATTTTCAGTAGGAATCAAATCCTGTTGGAGATAGGATTTAGCTGTGTGATGCACTGACGTTTGGTTGATACCTGTTTGAGTAATAATTGGGGAGGTAATGCAAATGAAGTTAACGGGTTCACAAATATTGATAGAATGCCTTAAAGAGCAGGGAGTTGATACAATTTTCGGTTTCCCTGGGGGAGCAGTATTGAATATATATGACGCACTGTATAAGGCTAAAGATGAAATACGTCATATACTGACGTCCCATGAGCAGGGGGCTTCTCATGCGGCAGACGGTTACGCGAGAGCAACGGGGAAAGTGGGTGTGTGCATTGCCACTTCAGGTCCTGGAGCGACAAATTTAGTTACCGGGATAGCAACCGCGTACATGGATTCAGTTCCGATGGTTGCAATCACAGGTCAGGTGGCAACAACTCTTTTAGGCAAGGATTCTTTCCAAGAGGTTGATATAACCGGAATAACTATGCCTATAACCAAGCATAATTTTATAGTAAAGGATGTTGAAAAGCTTGCGGATATTGTACGAAAGGCCTTTTATATAGCGAAGGAAGGAAGACCCGGTCCTGTTCTGATTGATATATGCAAGGATGTAACTGCGGCACAGGCGGAATATGAGCCAAAGCCTCCTAAAAGGTCTGCAAGCATCCCTATAGGAGTAGATAATAAGGATATTGATGAAGCAATAAAGGCTATTAACGGTGCTAAGAAGCCGGTTATATTATCTGGTGGAGGTGTGTCCATAGCCGGTGCCGACAAAGAGCTTTTTGAGTTTGCGACGAAGGGGAAAATTCCTGTAACGACTACTTTGATGGGTATGGGTACTTTTCCCGGAACCAGTAATCTTTTTATGGGTATGCTGGGGATGCATGGAACAAGAGCTTCCAATACCGCTGTATCTGAATCGGATCTTTTCATTGCGGTGGGTGCTAGGTTCAGCGATAGGGTAATTAGCAATGTGCAAAGGTTTGCACCTAAGGCAAAAATAATGCATATAGATATTGATCCTGCGGAAATAGGCAAAAATGTTGTGGTAGATTATCCCCTTGTGGGAAATATTAAAAAGATATTAAAGCAAATTATTGCCAGTATGGAAGATAAGGAGTACAATGATTGGAATAAAAAAATTGATGAGTGGAAGGAATTGTATCCCTTAAAGTATTCGCGGGATGATAGATTACATCCTCATTATATAATTGAGAGAATGTACGAGCTTACCAAGGGCAATGCAATTATAACCACCGAGGTGGGACAACATCAAATGTGGGCTGCCCAGTTCTATAAGTACACTTCTCCAAGGCAGTTCCTATCCTCCGGGGGATTGGGAACGATGGGGTATGGACTGGGGGCATGTATTGGTGCTCAGATTGGAAAACCCAAAAAGAAAGTGATAAATATTGCGGGCGATGGAAGCTTTAGGATGAACTGCAATGAGCTGGCGACGGCGGTGGAGTATAAGCTTCCGGTAATAATTGCAATATTCAATAACCATGCTCTTGGAATGGTAAGACAGTGGCAGGAGTTATTCTATGACGGAAGGTATTCCTCAACAACTTTGGACAGGGCTACGGATTTTGTTGCACTGGCTGAAGCTTATGGGGCGATCGGTATAAACGTGACCCAAAAGGAGGAAGTGAATCCGGCTATAGAAAGGGCATTGGCTTCAACTGACACTCCTNTTGTAATTAATTTTGAAATAGATAAAGATGAAAAGGTATTTCCGATAGTTCCACCGGGTGCACCGATAAATGAATTGATTGAGGAGTAAAACAAAGTTTTTTAAAGAAAAAAGCATAAATCTATTGACTTTGGGTGATGTTTATGTTAAATTATTGATTGTTTCGCTGTGTATGTCTTTTTTTTTATGCCGAAATAGTTAATTTTTCACAGCTTGAAATAATGTAAATAAAATATATTTCTATACAACCCATGGAGGT
>JGI24710J26742_10003631_pt1 | contig 12969 bp, 10 predicted proteins | sample BioPla2DNA2_FD_26742 | JGI IMG/M metagenome (IMG submission 26742) | reverse complement strand
TTGGCATGATGGATTTCCTCAAGACGGGCAGGCATTTCAGCTTCGGAGCGTCTGTAAATTATATAAACTTTTTCTGCACCTAAGCGTTTGGCGCATCTTGCAGCATCCATTGCTACATTTCCGCCTCCAACAACCGCTATGGCATTTCCATGCTTAATAGGGGTTTCGGCTCCTTCTTTGTAGGCTTTCATAAGATTAATACGGGTCAGGAACTCATTGGCTGAATAAACCCCGTTTAAGTTCTCGCCGGGAATATTCATAAAAGTTGGAAGCCCTGCGCCTGAACCAATGAATACAGCATCAAAGCCCTCTTCAAACAGCTCATCAATAGTCAGGACTTTACCGATAACCATATTTGTTTGTATCTTAACACCTTGCTCTAATAAAACGTCAATTTCTTTCTGAACCAGGCTTTTAGGAAGCCTGAACTCAGGTATTCCGTATACCAGAACACCACCGGCAAGGTGAAAGGCTTCGAAGATTGTTATTTCGTAGCCCAGCTTGACCAAATCTCCGGCACAGGCTAAACCTGCGGGGCCGGAGCCAATAACAGCTACCTTTTTGCCGTTGCTGGGGACTTTTTCATAATCCCTTTTGGCGTTATTTATAGCCCAATCAGCAGCAAACCGTTCAAGACGACCGATTGCAACAGACTCTCCCTTAATTGCCCGCACACATCTTTCCTCACACTGAGTTTCCTGCGGACACACACGCCCGCAAACAGCCGGAAGACTATTGGTTTCCAGAATTTTATCATATGCTTCCTCAAATTTGCCCTCTGTTATAAGGGTAATAAATTCGGGAATTTGCACATTAACTGGGCAACCTGCGACACAGGGCTTATGCTTACAGTTTAAACAGCGCTGTGCTTCTTCTATAGCCATTTCCTCGGTATAGCCCAGAGCCACTTCTTCAAAATTCTTGTTACGTACCTCAGGGTCCTGTTCAGGCATTGATACTTTTTTTAATGACATATTAGGCATTTGTTTTACCCTCCAGTCTGCATTGATGTCTCTCTATTGCTGCTTTTTCGTCTCTCTTGTACATTGAAAGGCGTCGGATAAGTTCATTAAAATCTACTTGGTGACCGTCAAAATCAGGACCGTCAACACAGGCAAACTTAGTTTCTCCTCCCACCGTTACACGACAACCGCCGCACATTCCTGTTCCGTCAATCATAATTGGATTAAGGCTTACTATAGTCTTGATGCCGTAAGGTCTGGTAACTTCAGAAACGACTTTCATCATAATAGGAGGGCCAATGGCTATAACCACATCATATTCATTACCTTCATCAAGCAATTTTTTCAGCACATCTGATACAAAACCTTTTGTCCCGTAGGAACCATCATCGGTGGTAATAAATAACCTGTCAGATACAGCCGTCATTTCCTTTTCAAGAAACAGAATTTCCTTATTCCTGAATCCGGCAATAAAGTCCACTGAGACACCCATACTATGAAGTTTTTTAGCCTGTGGGTAAGCTATTGCCACTCCTAAACCTCCGCCTATAACGGCAGCTTTTTTTACATCTTCAAAATGAGAAGCTACCCCCAATGGACCCACAAAGTCGGCCAAATTATCTCCTTCGGTCATTTTCCCAAGTCTTATTGTTGTAGCACCAACTTCCTGGAAAATTATTGTGACGGTTCCCTTTTCCCTGTCATAATCGGCTATGGTAAATGGGATACGCTCACCGTCTTCATCTACGCGGAGAATAATAAATTGACCGGGTTCAGCTTTACGTGCCACGTAAGGTGCTTCTATCTCAAGGAGTTTAACCTGAGAATTCAATACTTCTTTTCTGACAATTTTATACATATAAGCCCTCCCTTTTATATAATTATATATGATGCTTAAGAGTCGAGTAAACAGATTAAAGAATTTTATTAATGTAATGATTGTTCACAAAATGATATATGTATACATAATACAATTATATAAGAAAAACAAAAAATATTCAATATCAAAAACTAATATGGATTAAAGAGCTATGAATCAATAATCCCTAACTGCAAAGAGTAAAGCTGCCACATCAATTTAGTGTTAATTGCCAGCTTATACAATGTATTTGAATACAAACAATAATTATTAAAAGATAAAAGGATCGGACTAAATCCGATCCCTGCGCTAAGAGTCAATAAGGTTTCAATCGAGGGGATAGAGATAAATCCAGTATTCTACTAAATCTATGCCGTCAAGTTCAGTTTTATAACCACTAATCTCAAAGCTGTACCTGTGAGCTTCTCCGCTGAGCGAGAAATTAGATGTTGAGCTGGATTTGGACTTATTTGTTATTTCTCCGATAGCTTTTTCGTAGGAGTCCAATATTTCCTTGAATGTCTTATCTGTGTATATATGAATTGAATAGGATACTTTCCCGTCACTTTCGGATTCGGAAGCATTGGCAATAGCTGCACCCTCTACTATCGGGAAATAGTTGGAAGGATAATTATCTGGAAGTTCACCTTCATTCCGCTTTTCCAGAAGTGCTTCAACCGAGGGTAATTTTTCAAGCATTATGGTAAACATAGTATAATTTTTATCTGTGTCTTCAGGTGCACAGGAAATTGTGAATATATAACCTTCGTATTTTCCTGAATATACATAGATATTATCCATTGAATAGTCGTTTAAATCATCAGAATCTTTAATTATGTCTTTGTAAAAGCTGTTTACCTTTTCGACATTATCTTTGCATACTGCGCTGACATTGAAGGTTTCATTTCCGCTGGATTTATCAGCAAATGCAATCCAAACCCTTGCGTTTTTATAAATGGGGAATATATCATTTGGATAACTTACCGGTAGATCAACTTCATTGTAATTGGAAAGGACATCATCCTTATCTTTTTTACCTAAGTCAGAATCTTTTTCTTCTTTGTCGTCATCTTCATCTTCTTCATCATCTTTTTTGTCTTTATCTTTTTTGTTTTCCCTGTCATTATCTTCGTCATCTTCGTCGTATTTTTCCGAGCTTGTCTTGGAACTTCTGCCATTGTCATCATCATCTTTTACTCTTCCTCTGTAATCACCCACGGGGTGATTTTCACGGACGCTTATTATTTAATGCGGATTTTATAAATTATATCAGTGATTTTTAATATTAATTGTAACTGTATGAAGGTTTATTTTATAACGCTTTATTATGGATTAGCATCACCAATCATATTATTTTTGCTTTTCACATAGTATGGAAAGTCAGTAATAATAGTGGGAGATAATGATGGCGCGTCGTTCCTTAAAGTACAATGCGGCTATTTTGACTGTAACAGGATTTATTGTGAAAGCAATCGGATTTGCATACCGGGTGTTTATCGCCAACAGTATCGGGACTGAAGGATTAGGTCTTTATCAGCTTATGACGCCTATCTATTCCTTATTGGTTTTAGTGCTCTCTGCCGGTGTTTCTGTAGCTGTTTCAAGGTTTGTAGCCGAAGAAAGCGCTAAAGGATTGACCGGCAGGGGAAACAAAATAGCATCAATATCAGCCGGCCTTGTTCTTGGAGCGGGGATTATAATTTGTGGTGTTTTATTATTAAATCTGGACACTTTAGTGTTGAGTACAACCGGGGATACCAGAACCAGAAATTCATTGTTCTGGATATTAATTTTTGTGCCTCCAATAGCCGCAGCATCGGCTTATAAAGGATATTTCTACGGCAGACAGGAAATGCTGCCTAATTCAATTGGCCAGATTTTGGAGCAAATAACCAAGATTGTATTTGTAATTGCATTTTACAGCAGCTTTAAGGGTAAAGGTATAGACAGCATGTGCTTATTAGCTGTTTTAGCCATGCTGATAGGTGAATGTACAAATGTGATTGTAGTGTACATTGTATTTTTATTTACAAAGTCTAAGGCTGCAAAAACATATAAAAATAAAGGCGAAAGCACAATAGTAACGGTAAAAAAAATATGCAAAACTGCCATGCCGATTTCAACAAATCGACTTGTGCTGTCATCAATAGGCACTATGGAAAACCTGTTAATACCTCAACGCCTGATGCATTACGGGCTTAATTTTCAGGAGAGCCTGAAGTCCTATGGCAGATTAACCGGGATGGCAGCACCGCTGGTCTTTTTTCCTTCCATGCTCCCTATGGCGCTGGCAACTGCATTGGTACCGGCTATTGCAAATGCTGCAGCGGAAAAAAGATATAATGTTGCCAACAGACAGATATATCAGTCTATTAGACTGACCATCATAATGGGAATGGTTTTTACATCATTTTTTGCATCCTGCAGTCACGAATTGGCTGAGCTTGTTTATCCGGGGCAGAATGCCGGAGAAATTCTTCACTTGCTTGCATATACAGGAGTGTTTCTTTATTTACAACAAACTATGCTGGGAATCTTAAATGGTCTTGCCAAGGAACGAGCTATGCTTATTAACACCCTGGCAGGAAGCATTATAAGACTGGCAGCAATATGGTTCTTTATGCCGGTTTGGGGAGTGAATGCCTATATATATGCTGTAATTCTGGGAAGTATAGTTACCATAGCATTAAATTTCAGAACTATTTCCAGGATTACCGGAATATCAATAGACATCGGTGATTGGGTTATAAAGCCCTTAACAGCAGCGCTTACAGGTTCTTTTCTTGCACTGTTGTTGAAACAGTTATCAGCTTTTGCCGGGCTGCCCCAGAGGCTGGCTTTACTTCTGGTTGTTTGCATAACATTTTCATCGATAATAATAATATTTTGGTTAATGGGAATTATAAAGGGAGAAGATCTGAAACGCTGGACAGGCAAAGGAAATATAATTATATAGTAGTAGAGTTTATAGCTTTGCTAATTAAATTGAAAGAGAATAAAAACTAAAGAAAACAGAAGAAAATCAATAAAAAGAGCAGCTATATGGTAATAGTAGGCATAACAATGGTCAAAGATAGTCAAAATCAAACTTGCTAAAGTATAAAACTCCGATTAAAATAAAGGTAAGGTCAAAGAAGGTCAAACGAAGTACAAATTGAGTAATATAATAATTGGAGGTGTTGTTTATGTTTAACCTTATTCCTTATTCAAGAAGAAACAGCGGCATTTCAAGAAAAGATGACTGGTTTGGTATTGACAGATTTTTTGATGATTTTTTCAGGGATCCATTTTTTGCGAGAGTCTCTTCATTGACTACTCCAATTAGAGCCGATGTAAGGGAAACAGAGAAAGAATATGTTGTTGAGGCTGAACTGCCGGGCGTTAACAAGGAAGATATTGTTATTGATCTCCATGACGATGTATTGACACTTGGAGTCGATATCAAGCAGGAAAAAAATGAAGAAAACGACGGCTACATTTACAGGGAGCGTCAGAGAGGTTCTTACAGACGCAGTTTCAATGTATACAATATTGATAATGAAAAAGTTAAAGCCTCCTACAAAGATGGTATCCTGACTGTTAATCTTCCAAAGGCAGAAGGAGCTAAGGAGTCAAGAAGAATTAATATTGACTAAATTAAAAAGTATTTTTCCTCCATATTTTAAGAGCTATAGATATAAATTCTATAGCTTTTTATTTATGAAAAGGCACATCACACTCAAAATAAAACGATGACAGTTTTCAATTTTGCATGCATCGGGTATAATTGTAGTGTTGTCTTTTAACTATACAGAGGATGTGAACAGATGAAACTTGTTGCAGACTGCCATTTCCACACCATCAGCAGTGGACATGCTTACAGTACAATAAATGAATACGCTGAAGAAGCATCGGAAAAAGGCCTGGAGCTTATTGGCATGACCGATCATGGCCCCGCCATGTTAGGCGGGCCACATATTTATCATTTTGATAATTTAAAGGTGATACCGGATAACCTGCACGGAGTTGAGATACTTAAAGGAATTGAAGCTAATATTATAGGGTATGATGGAACAATTGATGTAGAGGACGAAAAGCTGGAAGCGCTGAATCTGGATATAGTTATTTCAAGTTTTCACAGCCCGTGCCTGAGGCCATCATCAATAAAAGATAATACTGCAGCTGTTATAAAGAGCATGGAAAATCGCTGTGTAAATATTATTGGCCATCCGGATGATTCACGGATTGGGCTGGATTACACAGAACTGGCTAAGGCAGCCGCTGACAGCGGTGTTATGATTGAGGTGAACAATTCCTCTTTAAGGGCTACTTCTTACAGATTAAATGCAAGGGAAAATTATGAAATACTCCTGAATGAGTGTTACAAATATAATGTTTATATTATTATAAACAGCGATGCTCATTTCCATATCGATATCGGAGAAAATTACGAGGCATTTGAGCTTGTAAAAAATCTTGGTTATCCAAAAGAATTGATAGCCAACACAAACATAGTAAAGCTAAGACAAAGACTTGAAATAAGGAGAAGGTAAAAACCACATGTTTGAGAGACTGGAAGCCATAGAGAATCGTTATGAAGAACTAAATATGAGGCTGGCTGATCCTTCGGTAGTGAATGATCAGGAACAGTACCTGAAACTTATGAAAGAGCATTCAGAATTGACAGAAATAGTGGAGAAATTCCGGGAGCACAAGAAGTATAAAGAAGCATTGGAAGATGCAAAACTGATGCTTGATGAGAAGCCGGATAAAGAGCTGGCTGAAATGATTGAGGCCGAGATTGACGATGCCAGGGAAGGTATTGCACGAACCGAAAGGGAGCTGAAAATTCTTTTGATGCCCAAGGACCCAAACGATGAAAAGGATGTTATTGTTGAAATACGGGCAGGAGCCGGGGGAGAAGAAGCAGCTCTGTTTGCGGCTGTACTTTTTAGAATGTATTCCCATTACGCTGAAAGTAAGGGATGGCAAACGAGTGTTATTGATTCCAACCCTACAGAAATCGGAGGATTTAAGGAAATCGTATTTGAGATTGAAGGTAAAGGTGCATACAGCCGCCTGAAATATGAAAGTGGTGTGCATAGGGTACAAAGGGTGCCAACAACCGAATCCAGCGGCAGAATACATACCTCTACGGCAACGGTAGCGGTTCTGCCCGAAGCAGAGGATGTAGGGGATGTTGAGATTAATCCCAATGATATAGAAGTTGACACCTACAGAGCTTCCGGCGCGGGAGGACAGCATGTTAATAAGACCTCTTCTGCCATTCGCATTACCCATATACCATCGGGTATTGTGGTAACCTGCCAGGACCAGCGTTCTCAGCATAAAAACAGGGAAAAGGCCATGAAGGTGTTAAAGGCCAAACTTTATGAGATAGAGCGGCAAAAGCACGACTCAGAGCTGGCCGAAAACAGGAAAAGTCAGGTTGGTACCGGCGACAGAAGCGAGAGAATCAGAACTTATAATTTTCCCCAAAGAAGGGTTACCGATCATAGGATAGGGTTTACTCTTTACCAGATTGAGCAGTTTATAAATGGTGATATGGATGAGATGATTGACGCATTGATAACCACAGATCAGGCAAATAAGCTGACCAACGGTGAAGATCTTTAATTTAATTTGCAGGGGGTATTTTAATGAATTATAATGTTGTAGCCGCTATCGGGCTTTCAATTTTTGCAGGTCTTGCAACAGGTATCGGCGGATTGATACTTCTGCTCTTTAAAAAGGTTAACATTAAGCTATTATCCGTTGCCCTGGGATTTTCGGCCGGCGTAATGATTTATGTATCCTTCGTCGAAATTCTGCCTGAGGCAAAAAACTTTTTAACAAACGCATATGGAGGCACAAAAGGTGATTGGGTCACTTTTATTGCGTTTTTTGCCGGTGTGTTTTTAATAGGAATTATAGATAAGCTGGTTCCGGATGCAGATAATCCTCATGAGCTACAAAGTATGGAACAGCTTGATGTCTGTGGCCTTGGCCAGAATTCACAAAAACTTATTAAGACAGGAAAGATGGCAGCCCTTGCCATTACTATTCATAATTTCCCTGAAGGGCTTGCCACCTTTGTTTCAGGTATGAATGATATCTCTTTAGGTATAGCAATAGCAATAGCTGTCGCTATTCATAATATTCCTGAGGGTATATCAGTGGCTTTACCCATATACTGTGCCACAGGTAACAAAAAGGAAGCATTTTTCAAGTCACTTATATCCGGTTTAGCCGAACCTGTGGGGGCAATAGTGGCCTTCTTATTCTTAGGGCCGTTTTTAAATGATGTTATGTTCGGCTTAATATACGCATCAATTGCAGGAATCATGGTATATATATCCTTTGACGAGCTGTTACCCTCAGCAAGAGAGTATGGCGAGCATCACCTGTCCATATATGGACTGGTAGGAGGCATGATAGTAATGGGCATAAGCCTGTTGCTGTTAGGATGAGTATTTGCTGCTACATTCCTATTTTCTTTTCTCTTGCATAATAGAAAAGATATTGCTGGGCAAACCCTGCCAGAGCTCCGAATTTCTCTGCGGCAAACCTGCTTACCTCTTCATTGCTGGCTTCATAGCCAAGGTATAATTCGGCCATTACTCGCCGTACCCATCTGTCTACAGGGAAAATATCATATCTTATTCCGCTGAATAAAAGTATGCAGTCAGCAACCTTTTCTCCAACTCCGAAAAGTTTTTTCATTTCAGCTCTGCTTTGGGAAGGATCACCGTTTTTTAAAATATCCATGTCTATCTCCCCTGAGCATATTTGTTGTGCAGCTTTTTGTATGTATTTGTCTCTGTATCCCGCCCGGACGATTCTTAATTCTTCAAGACTGGTGGCGGCAAGCCTTTCACAGGTGGGAAATGTTCTTATATCAGGTTTCCCACAGCTAATTGGCTCACCAAATTGTTGTGCCAGGCTTTCTACGATTTTTTGTATCCGGGGTATTCCGTTGTTCTGAGAAATTATAAAAGATATAACAGTCTCTTGAAAATCCTGCCGGAGAAGCCGGATACCATGCCCAAAACTTATGGCTTCTTTCATAACAGGATCGTCCTTTTGAAGCTGATTTTTAATTTCCCCGTAATCCCTGTCCAGGTCAAAATAGGAATACCATACTCTTAAAAAATCATCTTTTTTTGTATCATGAAAAATCAAATCTTTGCCGTTCCATTCCAGATTAACAGCTAAGTCTTTTACTATTCCCAACCAGTTATTATCTTCGATTTGTGTCCATCTGAAACATTGGCCGCATTCAAAGGTATGAATTGGATCAAAATGTTTAATATCTTTCAAGATTATGTTATTTTTCTCACATTTCCACTTATTCATTTTAAATTTCCTTCCGATATATAAAGTGTTACAGTTATTTTCTTATAAAGAATTTAAAGGTCTTATATTTGTATTATATATTATCTTGTTGGAGCTTGAGGCACCAAATAATTACATTATCACAGTTTTTAGAGATTTGTAATAAGATATCTCGTTAAAAGACGGGATATGGTGGAAAATACTAATTAGCAATAGGGGGGTGGCTTGTTAGTAATGACCTTACTCTACAAAAACGACTATATAGAAATACTGAGAGAAAAAGGAAAGTTTTATATTAAGTCAGTCAGCAGGGGATTTTCATTGGAAATGTTCAATGAATTATTAAAGGCTTTTCCAATGATAAAAATCACCAGCTTTATGACCTTGAGAAATGTCATTTGCAATGCTCCAAAAGGTCCGGAAGTCTTTGGGGAGGAACGGGGAAGAGTACAGCTGAGAGTTTCTGAAGATGGTCTTAAAGCTTACATGACTTTATATGTTTATAATGAAGAGCTTACAGCAGAGAATAGATTAGGACTTGTAAAAGAGATTTTTAATGCCCTTAATAAAGAAGGCATTGTGTTTGGCATTAATACTAAGGTTTTGGCAAGTCATTTAGAAGCGGGTGTTGAATATCTGATTGCTGAGGGCATTACGCCTGTTAATGGAACGGATGCAGAAGTAAAACTTTATGAACTTTCGGAGCTTAAGCCTCAAGTAATAGATTCCAATAATGTAAACCATTATGAACTAAACCTTATAAATCATGTCAAAGCCGGGGATTGGCTTGGTGAGCGCAAAGACCCTACTAATGGAACTCCGGGGAAAAGTGTTACCGGCAGAGAAATTCCTGCCATACCAGGACGCAATATTCCCCTGTTTTATGATCGTCTGTCGGTTAAAGAACACTATGAAAATGGTGTTACAACTCTTGTATCAAAAAAGAACGGGGCAGTATACTATAAAGGCGATTCTATAGGCGTATACGATTATCTTGAAATAAAAGGCGATATTGATTTTTCTACAGGTAATATTGATTTTGACGGGTATATGTCTGTTAAAGGTACAATAGAAGATAATTTCAGCGTCGTTGCCAGTAATGATATTGAAATCCTGGGTGAGTACGGGGTTGGCGCTGCTGATAAAATATCCAGCCGGGAAGGTAATATTTTCATAAAAGGCGGTATTGCAGGAAGAAACAAAGCTGTTGTACGCTGCAAAAAGAATCTTTATGTAAAATTTTTATCAGATATCACAGTGGAATGTGAAGGAAGTGTATATGTTGGTTTCTATTGCATGAATTCAAATGTCCGGGCGAAACAGCTGATTGTAGAGTCCCCTAAAGGCAGAATTACAGGTGGAAATATTGATGTAGATATTAAGGTCTCTGCAGCAGAGATTGGAAACAAATCTGAATCACGTACCCTGATCAAAGTCAGAGGATTTGACCGGAATGAATTAAAAATGGAGCTTGACAGAGCCTTGCATGAGCTTAATGAGAACAAGAATGAAATTATACGGTTAAGACAGCATCTGCAGGTTTACTGCAGCACTTCTCAGCTTACAAAAGAGCAGGTCAACAAATATGAAGATTTAAAAAATACATATGCTGAAAAAAAGGAAATTATTAAGGAGCTTGAGTTTAAGTGCAGATGTATAAACGAATATCTTAAAACTCCGGGTGAGGGGGCAATCACAGCAAAAACCCGCATATACCCGAAGGTTAGAGTAGAAGTAAAAAATTTCTGCGAAGAAGTGCTGAAACCAGTGCCCATTGTGACTTATTACGCCAAGGACAACGAATTCAAAACCATGTGACGTGGAGGATGCATATGCAATATAATGATATTTTAAAGAAAATCGAACAGGATATCAAAAATGATAACAGAACTGATTTATATAGATATAATGGTCTTTTAGAGGCTATCAGATTTTTTTCAAATCGCCTTACATTGGATCAAATTACCGATGCTGCATTTGACTTCGTAAATGAGCTCTTAACTGTAGAAAAGTCAGCCATGTATCTTTTTCAGGATAACAGGTATGAGCTGAAAAAACAACGCGGGGTCAAAATGGAAAGCAGTTATATTGCTGTGACACCTGAATTATCAGATTTTATCCTTTACGTGGGGGCAGTAATAACTGGGCGGGATGCTTTGCTGCAGTATTTTGATGCTTCAATTATAGACAATCTGGGCGCTACGGTAATGATGCCTCTTGGGCTGGATAATAAACTATACGGGTTTTTTCTTCTGTCAAGGAGAATTACTGCAGAATTTAATGAAAGCGACATACTGGTTTGTGAAACCTTAATGCACCTTTTTACCAACTCCCTTGAAAACTGCAATCGTATTGAAAGGCTGAAGATCAGCAATCAGGAGCTGGACGAAAAGATATTCAATTTATTTGCTATTAATCAGTCGGCAAAGGCCATGCTTACCGAACATAACCTAAGAGCTCTGTATTTGCTTGCTGTAGACGTTTTTTCGGAACTTACCCAAAGTGCCCATACCGGGTTTATACTCTATGATAAACCTTCGGAAAAATATGTTTTACAGGCATATAGAAATGTATTTGACAGTGACAATAAGAAGATAGAAAAAATCTCCTTAAGCCTGAATGCTGAAATAATTCCCCTCCATCAGATTTTAGATCTTGCAGATGACAATCACCGGGAATTGTTCTGTAAAATGTTTGACAACGGTAAAGAGCTTTTATCGTATTTACAGGCTAAATATGTTGTGTTTATTTTTGGGGAGAGCAAAAAAATCCTGGGATTTGTTACTCTAGGGCAGACGGTTACGGGCAATGCCTATAAAAAAGGCGCTTTTGAACTGGTGGACAGCCTTGCCACCTATACATACATAGCTCTTACGAATGCCATGCTGCTTGAAAAGGTCAATGATCAAAAAAGACTGCTTCAGGAAAAACTTGAAAGAATGATAACCCTTAATTGCATATCTAAAAACATAAACTCAGCTCTGGACAGTGAAACCTTAATAGAACTTGCTCTGGAAAGCCTTGGAGTTTCGTTTGGTGTTCAAAATGGTATGATAGCACTTTATGACGAAGATTCTGACAGCCTTCATGTGGATAAAGCCACCGATTTATCGATGCGGGATCTGGTTATACCAATAACCCCTGCTTTGGAACCCCTTAGAAAAGGCAGCACCGTTTTTGAGCCAGAATCGGAAAATCTGCCTGTTATTCTTGGAGAAGATATTGCCGCTAAGATTAAAGATAACGCAGGTGCTCTGTTTATTCCAATGACACTGGAGCGATTTGAGACAGTCTTTATAGGAGCTATAATAATTTTTAAAACATCTGCCGGATTCTTAAGCAATGAAGAAAACACACTGATTTTTGAAACAATTGCAAATCATATGTCTCCTTTAATTGCAGGCTTTAAGAATCTTGAAAAACAACAAGATATATTAATACCTGATACGGCAAGGATTTTTGGAAATACTTTGGAATTCCAAATTGACCAATGTAAAGAATATGATTTAGAAATGGAGATTGTCCGCATCACCGATAATGATGCCATTCCGTATGAAAAAAGCAAGGTTCCTGAAATATTGGCGGATATAGTAGAAGGCGTATATCCTGTTTCATTTGACAGAACCGAGATTCTTGTTATGAATGACTTTGAAATTAAATATAACCTGATAAAAGACTCGTTGGCGGGCAGAAATATTACCATCAACAGACTTCAATATAGTAAAGAGTTTACTGACATGGCGAGCTTTTTGGCTATTAAATGAATATGTATTTCTGAATGGAGCTAAAGATCCTTCGACTCCGCTTACGCTGCGCTCAGGATGACAGTGCGGG
>JGI24710J26742_10003627_pt1 | contig 12974 bp, 11 predicted proteins | sample BioPla2DNA2_FD_26742 | JGI IMG/M metagenome (IMG submission 26742) | reverse complement strand
CAAATCTCTTCCAAACTGGTTTAGTACAGGAGTGTTTGAATAGCTTTTACTGGTTTTTGGACTACCCCCTGCACTTGGTGCTTCCTCATTTAACATTTTAACCATTTCATGAAACAGTTTTTGAGGATCAATGCCTAAATCCATCATTATTCTAACTGCAACACTTTCTCCTTCTTTTAAAATTCCAAGAAGTAAGTGTTCTGTTCCTATATAATTATGACCTATTTTTCTTGCTTCTCTAAAACTTAATTCAAGAACTCTTTTTGTCCTAGGAGTAAGGCCTAAAGGCTGTTCTTTCATCTTCTCTCCTCTACCTATAAGTTCTTCAATTTGCTTTAATATCTTATCGTCTGTCATTCCCTGACCTTGCAATACACGAGCTGCTATACCACTTCCTTCTTTAAGAAGTCCGTAAAGTAAATGCTCTGTTCCTACATAACTATGTCCTAATTCCGCTGCTATTTCCTGTGAAAATTTCATTGCTTTTTCGGCTTTTTCTGTAAAACGTCCATACATACGTCAATCCTCCCATCATATCTGTTTTAAAATACTCTTAGACTCCTAATAAAAAGCAAATTGGCTAATTTAGCTTTTCTCTAATTAGTTCTGCTCTTTTAATATCCCTTTCAGCTGCAAGAAGCTGCTTTCCAACTAAATATTGTAAATTCGCAGGTTGTATGCTTATAAATATTTCGTTAAGAATTTTGATATCTATGTTAGTAATTATACCCATATCCACTCCTAGTCTAACATCAGAAAGCAATTTAAAACTCTCTTCAGACGAAAGTATTCTAGCATTAGATAATATTCCTAATGATCTGAATATCTTGTCTTCAAACCTAAAGGGATTTTGCTTATGAAGTTCCTTTCTAAACATTCTTTCTTGAGAAATAATCTGATTTGCAATATTTTTTATATTTGCAATTATCTCTTCCTCCGTCTGTCCTAAAGTAACTTGATTAGATATTTGAAACATATTTCCCATGGCTTCAGAATTTTCTCCATACATCCCTCTAACGGTTATTCCAAGTTTACTACATACTTCAAGAACTCCCTTTATATATCCTGTCATGGTAAGGGCTGGAAGATGCAGCATTGCAGATGCTCTTATTCCAGTTCCAACATTTGTAGGGCAACTGGTTAGATATCCAAAGCTTTCTTCAAATGCAAAATCTACATTTTCCTCAAAAAGGTGATCTATATCATTGCATAAATTCCACGCATTCTCTAGCTGCATTCCCGGAAAAAGGCACTGAATCCTTAAATGATCTTCTTCATTTATCATTATACTCACTTTTTCATCATTGCTAAGGATAACGCCGCTTCTCATTTGACTATCTGCCAATTCCGAGCTTATAAGATGTTTTTCAACAAGCATCTGCCTTTCTAAAGGAGTCAGGCTTTGCATATCTGTAAATTCAAACTTAGCAATATCATTATCTTTTTCAACTATAATCTCTTTTGCTTTTTTTTGTACTTGTTCTTCATCTTCCCTTTTCATTCTAAAAGGAAAAGGGAAATCTTTAAAGTTTCGGGCAAGTCGTATTCTGCTACTTATAACTACATCTGATTCTGGTCCTTTTTCTATATACCACCCTTTCATCAATATTCCCTCCTTATTGCTAAAAATTTTATACTTTATATTTCTAGTCCTTTTTCTTTTGCTTCCATTTCCTTTATTTGGTCTCTTATTTCAGCTGCTTTTTCGTACTCTTCATTTTTTATAAAAACATTAAGCTGTTCTTTTAATTTTCTAATTTCCCTTGATACTTTTGCTCTGCTATAAATTTTTTCAGGTATTTTCCCGTTATATTGAACATTTCCATGAAGCCTTTTTAATAATGGCATAAGTTTTTCTCCATATGTTTTATAGCAATCTGCACAACCAATCTTTCCAGTTTTCTTAAAGTCATCATAGCTCATTTTACATGTATTACATATCATTTTTGTGCTTTGAGGCGAAACAGATGACATGTATGGAACTCCCATAATACCTGAAAAAAAATCATTTATACTAAAAGGAGAGCCGATTTTTAACTTTCCTTCTTCCTTGGCACAATTTTCACAAAGGTATAAAACATGTTTATTGTTATTTATTATCTGAGTAAACTGAATGTTTGCAATTTTTTTTTGACATTTTTGACATAACATAAATTTCTCTCCTTTCTACGGCCTCTTAAAAGCAGCCACTAATTATTATTTATGTTAAAATGCATACTAGCATATTTTTCAAAATATTAGCTCTTAAATAGCCTCTTTGATTTACGGGAACAATAGATAAAACCTTATCACTTGTTGCTGCTTTTAGCATTAATCCTTCCTTTTCTGATACTATGTCATAGTCAATAAAATTATTAATGAAGGCCTGGGCTGTCTGCTGAGAAATACTATCACCCATGGATGCAACAATGTGCATAAGATAATTTTTGTCTTTATGCTTTATGCTCACTCGTTTTATTCTTATATGCCCTCCCCCACCTCGCCTGCTCTCTACATAATAGCCTCTATCCGTTGTAAACCTTGTATCTATAACATAGTTAATTTGAGAAGGTACACAGTTAAACTGATTTGCAAGTTCATTTCTTTGTATTTCAATATATCCATCAGTATCGTTAATCAACTGCTTAATAAAAGCTTCTATTAAATCACTAAGTTTTGCCATATCCACCACCCTCTTTAGTTTGTTTCGTTTGTTTACTTTGACTATCTTTGACCTTTAATATTATTATATTTTATTTTTAAAAAAATTTCAAGGGGGAAAAAGGCTATAACCCCCTTTAAAATTTAATTATTTACAAATGATATTTAAAAATACAATTTAGATTAGACTTGCTTTTTATTTGTTTCACTATTATTTTTTGTTACTTGCGCTAAATGACGTGCTTTTTCTCTCTGTTTTTCAGGAGTAATCCATTGATGAAAAGATGATATAAATTCTCCATATTGAGTGGTATCTTCTATTTTCTCATCCTTTATATTATTTTTATTATTTTTATTTGCCATTTTATTATATTCTCCTTTTTCAAAAAATCTATTTTTCTATGATAAAATTTTTTATCTATAAACCTCTATTTTATTTTTTCAAAAAAAACAAAATAGTATTCGTACTTTAATTGGTTTATTCATTTTTGTAATTGGAGAATAAAAACATTATTGCCAAAATAACAGGTTGGTGTATAAGATATACTAAAAGTGAGTGTCTTCCTAAAAAACTTATAAAATTATCTTTTACTTGAAAAGAAAAAATACTTTTCTTTTCTCTATATATTGTTTTGCCTAGCAAAATACCTGCAACAAAGAAGAAAGACCAAGGAAGCAGGGGATAATAATCTAATGAAATAAAATCTTTATTTCTTAGCCCAAACATGAAAAAATAATTGCTTTTAACTTGTATATTAGAAATTATAAGGCTTATTAAAATAAGTTCAACCAACAAAATAAAAAGCCAACGCTTTTTAAGCTTTTTTAATGCAGGTGAAATAAGCATACATATTGCTAGCATATGCAAAATCCCAAATACAATATATTCTTCCTTGTTTAATATATATGTAGCCAAAGTAATGATAATTGCAGTAGAAAGAACTATCAAGCCCCGCCTTAAGCTACTTCGGCTAAAAAAAGTACTTATTCCAGAAATAAATATAAAAGAAGATGCAACTATGATTCTTATCATATCCACAAAACCATAAGAATAATTTATAGGTTTTTTATAGAAATATTCTAAATTAAAAAGGGTATGCAATATAATCATAAGTATTATAAGTATCCCTCTTGCCATATCTATTTCCCATACACGGTTTTTATTTGTCTTCCTCATAACCCTCGCCATAAATTAATTTTCTATGCTTTTTCAATATTTTTCCTTGTATTGTTGTAGCTTTTTCATAAATAGTGTGAAATTGTGAACTAATCAAGCCCAAGTTATCAAATAACCTGGGCCTTTTATATAAATCTAAAAAATATTAATTACCAGCTTCTCCACTTTCTAACTTAGCTTTTTCAATTACTTTTTCGCTTACATGTGGAGGTGCTTCCTCATATCTTTCAAACCAGAGTTTGAATTTTCCTCTACCTTGAGTCATTGACGTTAAATCTGTAGCATATTTAAACATTTCTGCTTGTGGAACTTCTGCTTCAACTTTTTGCATACCATTCTCGTAAGGATTCATTCCTAATACTCTTCCTCTTCTCTTATTTAAATCACCTATTATTTCACCCATATAGCTATCTGGGATATAAACTTCCACATGTACTATAGGCTCTAATAAAACTGGTGAAGCTTGAGGAAGACCTTTTTTGTATGCAAGGCTAGCTGCCATCTTAAAAGCCATTTCAGAAGAGTCAACAGAGTGATAAGATCCATCAACTAGCGTTGCTTTTAAGTTAACTACAGGATAGCCTGCCAATACACCTTTTCTAATACTTTCCTGAAGTCCCTTTTCAACTGCTGGAAAATATTGTCTTGGGACTGCACCACCAAAAATCTTTTCTTCAAAAGTCAATTCTTCTGTTTCTCCAGGCTCAAATTCAATCCAAACATGTCCATACTGACCATGACCACCAGATTGTTTCTTATGCTTTCCTTCTACTTTAACCTTCTTTTTAATAGTCTCTCTGTATGGAATCTTTGGATCAGCTAGCTCAACCTCTACTCCAAACTTAGTCTTTAATTTACTTACCACAACGTCTAAGTGAACTTCCCCAATTCCTGAAATGAGCATTTGATTTGTCTCTACATTTGTTTCCACTTTAAATGTTGGATCTTCATCTTGAAGTCTGCTAAGACCACTTCCTATTTTCTCTTCATCACCTTTTGCCTTAGGCTGAATTGCCATAGATATAACAGGTTCTGGGAAAACTATTTTTTCTAATTCTACAGCATTAGACTGGGCACAAAGAGTATCATTTGTATTAACATTTTGAAGCTTTGCAACTGCCCCTATATCTCCTGCTACTAATTGGTCTACCTGTATATGCTTTTTACCTCTTAGTAAAAACAGTTGAGATATTTTTTCATTTTTTCCAGTAGTAGTATTATATGCTACAGAATCAGATTTCAAAGTTCCTGAATATACTCTAATCATTGATATTTTTCCAACGAATGGGTCTGCAATTGTTTTAAATACTAAAGCTGAAAGAGGAGCATCTTTTGAGATTTCCAACTCACAAATCTCATCAGAATCTTTCTTTTTAGCCTTTACAATCTTTTGATTGGATGGAGCAGGCATTAAATCTATAATTGAGTCCATTAAATTTTTAACTCCTAGATTATTAACTGCACTTCCTAAAAACACTGGAGTTATAAATCCGTTTTCTATTCCCGATTTAAGACCATTATTTACTTCCTCTGCTGTAAACTCTTGACCATCAAAGAACTTCTCCATAAGTTCTTCATCTGTTTCTGCAACAGCTTCGTTTAACACATTTCTAGCTTCCTCAATTTTATCTTTTAAATCAGAAGGAATTTCAACTTCCTCTAATTTGTCTTTTCCGAATTTATAAGCTTTCATGTTAACAACATTAACACAACCTACAAACTTGCCACCTTCAATTATTGGTAGTTCTGCTGCAATAACACTTTTTCCAAAAGTATCTACCAATTGATCAAAAACTTTATTAAAATCTGCATTTTCCTCATCCATTTTATTTATAAAAAACATTTTAGGAATTTTTCTTTCATTTACATATTCCCAAGCTTTTTCAGTACCTACTTCAACTCCACTTTTGGCTGAAACAAGTATTAGCGCACTGTCAGAAACTCTAATCCCCTGTTTTACTTCTCCAACAAAATCAAAATATCCAGGAACATCAATGATATTAATTTTATGATTTTTCCACTCGCAAGGACATATAGACATGAATAATGAGTTTCTTCTTTTAATTTCTTCTGGATCATAGTCAGAGGTAGTTGTACCATCTTCGACCTTTCCAAATCTCTCAAGCACTCCAGTATTAAAAAGCATGGCTTCTGCAAGAGTTGTCTTTCCATGTCCACCATGTGACAGCAAACAGACATTTCGAATTTTTCCTGTGTTTAGGTCTTTCATAATAATTCCCCCTTATATATTTAAATTTGAACTTTTCAAAAGCTAATCGAACTTTTCAAAAGTTCTTTCTTGGTTTGCATTTCTAAGGAGTTGTACCAAATTATTACATAAGATTCTGCATTATTTTCAAAAAAGATAGTACTTTATTCACTCTTTATTATAATCTATTTTATTAGAATTTATTATATCTATTTTTATATTCAACTAATAATTAAAATTCCCTCTTTATTAATATAAATTTGTTAAAATAAATTTATCTCGTTCTTAGAATTGTAACACATATGTTAAAAATCGTAAATGGTTTTTTACTCCATCCTATTGTTACATATTTCTGTTGACAATTTAAGTTTATCATTGTACATTAAGAATANGTTTTAGTCTATTAGTAAGAATATTTTTATATTTTAAATAAAAGGATGGTTGCTACTATGGTTATTGTAATGAAGCCTGATTCTAAGGAAAGAGAAATACAAGAAGTATCCAAGGTGATAAGCTCCTTAGGACTTGGAGTTCATATTTCCCAAGGTACAGAACGTACTATTATAGGTATTATTGGTGACAAAAGAAAACTTGGTGATGTTCCTTTAGAATTAATGTCAGGGGTAGAAAAGCTTGTTCACATAGCAGAATCATATAAATTATCAAGTAAGACATTCAAACCAAATTCAACTGTAATAGATATAAATGGTGTTAAAATAGGTGGAAAAGAACTAGTTGTAATGGCTGGTCCTTGTGCAGTAGAAAGTCGAGAACAAATATTAGAAGCTGCCAAAGAAGTTAAAAAGGCAGGGGCTCAGTTTTTAAGAGGTGGAGCCTTTAAGCCTAGAACATCTCCTTATGCATTTCAAGGTCTAGAAGAGGAAGGCCTCAAACTTCTAAAAGAAGCAAAGGAAGCCACTGGACTTCTTATAGTTTCTGAGGTTACAAGTGAAAAGGCTGTTGAAATAGCAGATAAATATGTAGATATGTTTCAAATAGGGGCAAGAAATGTTCAAAATTTTCAACTATTGCGTGAGGTTGGCCGTTCAAAGAAACCAGTTCTCTTTAAAAGAGGAGTTGCTACAACTATAGATGAATGGCTAAATGCTGCAGAATACATAATGAATGAAGGCAACTACAATGTTATATTATGCGAAAGGGGTATTCGTACCTTTGAAACAGCTACAAGAAATACATTAGATATAAGTGCTATACCAGTAATTAAGCATTTAAGTCATCTGCCAATAATAGTGGATCCAAGTCATGCTGCTGGAAAATCAATTTACATAAGTGCTCTTTCAAAAGCTGCTATAGCTGCTGGAGCAGATGGCCTAATTGTTGAAGTTCACCCCCATCCTAAGCTAGCACTTTCAGATGCGGCACAGCAATTGTCACCTGATGAGTTTGGCAGTCTGTGCAAAGACATTGAAAATTTAGCTAAAATAATAGAAAGAGAATTTAAATATGGTGGATAAAAAAATCTCTGTTATAGGTCTTGGACTTATTGGGGGGTCAATTGTAAAGGCCTTAAAGGAGCGCATGAATATAACTAATATAGCAGCAGTTGATAACAATGTAGAGTCTTTAAATCAGGCCCTAGAGGAAGGATATATAACAAGAGGTTTTTCCAAACTTGATGAATATATATTTGATTCAGACATTATTTTTATATGTACACCTGTTAGTACCACAATTTCATATATAAAGACACTTAAAGATAATGTTAAAGATAATTGCATAATAACCGATACTTCAAGTACAAAAGGCAATATTATAGATTATATCAACTCACTAGATAATCCCCCCTGCTTTATTGGAGGACATCCAATGACGGGGGCAGAAAAGATGGGCTTTAAATCAAGTTATGCCCACCTTTTTGAAAATGCTTACTATATACTTTCACACACTAAAAACTCTACAGACGACCATATGAATACTTTATGTGAAATAATTGAAGGTATAGGTGCAATTCCATTAAAACTAGATGCTCAAATACATGATAAAATAACTGCAACAATAAGTCATGTACCTCACGTGATAGCTTCTGCTCTTGTAAACCTGGTAAAGAATTCTGACTCAGAAGATAAAAAAATGCAAACTCTTGCAGCAGGAGGATTTAAAGATATAACACGAATAGCATCTTCTAGCCCTCAAATGTGGGAAAATATAGTTTTAAGTAATTCAGAAAAAATTAAAAAAATATTATTTGATTTTATAGAAACAGTACACAGTTTTATGGAATATATTGATAATAATGATTCTAAGAATATTTACAATTTTTTTGAATCTGCCAAATTATACAGAGACTCCTTTTCAGATAATCAAAAGGGCTTAATCCAGCCTTTAAATGAATTGGTGGTAGACGTAATAGATAGACCTGGTATAATTGGTGATATAGCAACTTTATTAGGACAAAATGGTGTAAATATTAAAAATATAAATGTATCAAACAGCAGAGAATTTGAGCAAGGATGCTTACGAATCACATTACCTGATTCTTACAGCGTGAACATATCCTATGACCTGCTCACTAGTAAAGGTTATACAGTATTTAAAATATAGGTTTAAAAATTAAACTTATATTTTAAATACCCGATAAATTTCACGAGAAGTTTTTTTAAGTTGTTTATATTAACCAACTTAAATTATAATGCTAGTTTTTTATATACTCAAGGAATGGGGGAATTTAGAGTGTTAGTTGAGAAAAGAGACTCATTAAGAGGCGAAGTAACGGTACCAGGTGATAAATCTATTTCACACAGAGCTATTCTTTTCGCTTCTTTGGCAAAAGGAACTACTGAAATTGACGGTCTTTTAATGAATGAGGATTGTCTTAGTACAATTAACTCCTTTAGGAAAATGCAAGTAAAAATCGAAATATTGCCAGATAATAAAGTTAGAATTCACGGAAATGGACTTTATAGTTTAAAACCTCCCACTACCGTTTTAAATTCTGGTACATCTGGAACAGCACTGCGATTACTGCTAGGAGTATTATCAGGCCAGCCTTTTAGTTCTGTGATAACTAGAGATGACTCTGCACTTCGAAAACCTGTAGGTAAAGTTGTAACGCATTTAAGACAAATGGGGGCAAATATTGATGGAAGAGATTCTGGAAACTTATGTCCTCTTAGAATAACACCTTCTAAACTAAAAGGAGTAACTTCTAATTTGTCCATTTTAGACACTTATATTAAATCCCCTATGCTAATTGCTGGACTTTATGCAGAGGGAGAAACAAAAGTTATTGAAAAAATCAAATCAAGGGACCATTCAGAATTAATGCTAAATCATCTAGGAGCTGATTTAAAAATTGATGGTCTTGAAGTAACTTCTAAAAGAATTGAAAATCTTTATGCTAATGATATTAAAATACCTGGAGATATTTCAACTGCAGCTTATTTTATAACAGCAGCTCTATTAGTACCTGATTCTGATGTAGTAATTAAAAATGTGGGAGTAAACCCTACAAGAACAGGAATCCTTGATGTATACAAGTCAATGGGTGCAAAAATAGAGCTTCTTAATGAAAAAACTGTAAATAACGAAAAAGTAGCGGATATAAGAGTTACATCTTCTTCCCTTAAAGCAACGGAAATAAAAGGTGCTTTGATACCAAGACTTATTGACGAGATACCAGTTATTGCTGTTGCAGCTACAATGGCAAAGGGAACTACAGTATTTAAAGATTTAAATGGATTTAAAATAAAAGAATCCAACCGATTACAATATATAGTTAGAGAACTTTCAAAACTTGGTGCATCTATTAAAGAAACTGAAGACGGAATGATTGTAGAAGGTGGTAAAGAACTTAAAGGAACTATTGTAGAAGGATATAATGATGCAGCAATTACAATGTCTCTTTGTGTTGCAGGCCTTATAGCAGAAGAAGAAACTATGATAAGAAAAACACAAATTTTAGACATAGCATATCCTGAATTTATTACAGTGTTAAATAAATTATAAATTAAACTAAGAGAATTAAAATAGTTTGCAAAAATTCAAAATAACAAAAGAGATCTGATCTCTTTTGTTATTTTGAATTTTTTATTAGTTTTTTGTATCTAATAGACCATCTCTTCTTAATTTTTCTTTAAGTCTATATCCTAGAACCATTAAACTGTCACTTAAATGAACATTTTCAATGATAACATCATGAGTAATCTTTAGATCCATAGGAGAAAAATTCCAAAGTCCTTTTACTCCTAAACCAGCTATTCTTTCTGCTACAGAAGGAGTTTTCTCATAAGGTACACAGAGCATGGCAATATCAATAGTTTTATTTTTAACAAATTCCTCAAAAAGATTAAAGTCTAATATTTCTATCCCATTTATTTCTTTTCCTATTAAATTAGGATCTACATCAAATATTCCTATTAAATTAAACCCTCTCTTTTCAAAATTTGAATAATTGGCAAGAGCCTGTCCCATGTTACCTGCACCAATGATAACCACTTTAAACTTATCGTTAACTCCAAGGATGTTTCCAATTTCATTAAATAAGGATTCTACATTATATCCATAGCCCTGCTGACCAAACCCACCGAAACAATTTAAATCCTGACGTATTTGGGAGGCAGTTATCCCCATTCGCTGACTTAACTCTTTTGAAGATATCTTTGTTATATCCATTCTTAGTAAGTCTGCTAAGTATCTATAATATCTTGGCAAACGTTTTATCACAGCCATGGATATTTTTTTATCTCCGCTCATTCACTTCACCTCTTATAAAAATAATGGTGGAACCATATCATATCTTAAAACCACAATTAAACCACTGTGATTATACACCTTTGTTATTTTATTGTCAATATTGCTTACACATATGATTTTTGCTACAATTGGTGTTGTAAGCTTAAAAGAAAGATGTGATTGCCATTATTATTCTAAACTGCAATAAGGTAAGTTTTTCATTTGGAATAAATAAAATATTAAATAATGTGTCCTTTAGCATAAAAAATACAGATAAAGTTGGTATTGTAGGAGTTAATGGTGCTGGTAAAACCACCCTTTTTAAAATAATTACTTCAGAATATACACCTGAAAGTGGAGAAATATACACCTCCAAAGACTTAAACCTTGGATATTTAGAACAAAATTCCGGACTTGATGAGAATAACTCTGTACTTGAAGAAGTGCTAACTGTGTATTCCCATTTTATTCATATGGAGGCACGTATAAAAGAGTTGGAAAAGTGTATAAGTACTGAAAAAAATGAAGAAATTTTAAACTCATATATGAAAGAATACTCACGCCTATCAGAGGATTTTTCAATGCTTGGTGGATTTGAGTACAACAGTCGTGCTAAAGGTGTTTTAAAGGGCTTAGGATTTTCAGAAGATAATTTTGATTTAAAAGTTGGTAAATTAAGCGGTGGACAAAAAACCCGTCTTTCTTTATCAAAACTTCTTTTAAAAGAACCTGACCTTCTTCTTTTAGATGAACCTACAAACCATCTAGATATTAATGCAATAGAATGGTTGGAGAACTTTTTAAAAGAATACAAAAAATCTGTAATGGTTATTTCCCATGATAGATTTTTTATAGATAAAGTTACAGACAAAATTTTAGAAATAGAAAATTGCCATGTAAAGCTATATAATGGAAACTATTCATCCTATATAAAACAAAAGGCTTCAGATAGAGAAATACAGCAAAAACACTATGAACAGCAGCAAAAGGAAATTGCAAAAATGGAAGCCTTTATTCAGCAGCAAAAAAGATGGAACAGAGAAAGAAATATTATTGCTGCAGAGAGTAGACAAAAAGCCATAGATAGAATGGAAAAAATAGATAAACCAGAAAATTTACCTGATAAAATCAAAATAAAATTTAAAAGCAGTATCACTAGTGGAAGAGATGTTTTATATGTTGAAAACCTTTCAAAGGAGTTTCCTAAAAAGCCTTTGTTTGAAAATCTCTCTTTTAATGTGCAAAAAAGCGAAAAATTATTTGTGTTAGGGGCAAATGGTTGTGGAAAAACAACTCTTTTAAAAATACTTTCAGGAAATCTTAAGCAAACTTCTGGAAGTTTTCGATATGGTTATAATGTTAAAATGAGCTATTATGATCAGGTACAAGAGTCATTAAACCCTGATAATACAGTGCTTGATGAAGTTTGGAATGCAAACCCCCATATTTTACAAACAGAAATTAGAAATGTTCTTGCAATGTTTCTTTTTAAGGGTGAAGATGTTTTNAAACCAATATCAGCTTTAAGTGGAGGGGAAAAGGGCAGGGTCTCACTGATTAAAGTAATGCTCTCAGGCTCAAACCTTCTTCTTTTAGACGAGCCTACAAACCATTTAGATATTAATTCAAGAGAAGTGTTAGAGGAGTCCCTTAATGATTTTGAAGACACTTTAATAGTAGTTTCCCATGATAGATATTTTATTAATAAACTTGCCACTAGAATTATTTATATTGAAAGTGAGTCTTCAATTATAGATTTTAAGGGAAATTACCAGGATTTTTTATCTTACAGAAATAAAATAAATATCCAAAATGAAGATAATGAAAATACTAATGAAAAAATTTCTTCTGGCAAACTGCAGCACTTAGCCAGCAAAGAAGAAAAATCAAGAAAAAGACGTTTAGAAAAACTTGTAATTAATACCGAAAAAGAAATATTTGAAGCTGAAAACCGTTTAGATGAAATAAATGAACAAATGCAGTCAGAAGAAATACTAAGTGACCATGTGAAACTTATGGATTTACAAAAAGAGCAAGATGAACTTAATAAAAAGTTGGAGAATCTTTATAAAACATGGGAAGAGGCCAGTCTAGAGTTTAGCAATTTGTCTTAACCTCCTTGTATTAAACCTATTTACTAACCCATATGCTAAAACTCTGTACTGACCTCTGTATTTCACCCTTTATCATAATATTTTTTTATCCCTTCTTTTATGGCCATAGCTAATTTTTCTTGGTATTCCTGTGTGGAAAGTT
>JGI24710J26742_10003622_pt1 | contig 12983 bp, 8 predicted proteins | sample BioPla2DNA2_FD_26742 | JGI IMG/M metagenome (IMG submission 26742) | reverse complement strand
TCATTATCTATGGGTAACATCTTACTACAAAGGCTCAATAAAGTTTATCTGTAATTTATGCCATGGCTTAATCTTCCTTCATGATTTCACCGTGACCCATCCTGTTCAACAAGCTAAAATAATCACCTATCAGCCCAGTATAATGAAAGCATAGGGAAAACCAGTATCAATAGTGCAATAACAAAAACCATAACGGCACCAAGCCTGTTTTTCTTATCCCACGTCCATTTTCCGTAACTAAATGTTCTTATGGAAATCCATACAAGGAATACAAATATAAAAAACATTCCCCGTGTCATAGCTTTATTTCCCCTCCTTCTGTGTTCCGTGAGCAGGAATAGATTTTATTATATGCCCCGGCCTTCTTATTTTTACATCAACATTTACAGTAAAAGAAGAAGCCCTGTACTTCTCTTTCCAATCAAAATCTGTCCACTGATCCCATGTAAGAAATTTCTTCTTTATAACCTCACCGATTCCAAAGGTATCACTGCCAAATTCCTCAACAGTCCTATTGAGCATTCTCTCAATACCTTCCGTTATAAATTCTTCTGTTGCCTGTTCAAGAATTCTTGTTTTTCCTATACTTTCATAATTTATTCCACTTTGAATAGATAATACATCTGCTTCTAACTTAATGTATATATATATGTGTGGCTTATCTCCAATCATTTCCACCTTCTTTTTGGGCTGTCTGTCTTGTCTCAGATTAAGAAGTACAAACAAATCCTTGGCTTCAGGATCAGGAATAGTTACATAGGAATAACCATACTTTCCTTCCACCATAAGATGGTAGGATGTTTCTTCACCGTCCATCTCTCCCACCATCCTTGCACCATCAAAAACAGCCATTCCCATAACCTCTGTCTTGAGATTGCCCACCTTAGGCATATTCCCAGCGGTATAGTCTCCCGGTAGCGGATAATTTCTTCCCTTTTGCTTATAAGTTGAGTATTCCAAAGTAATATCCTCAGATTTTTCAAACTCACTGACATTAGCTAGAACTGCCATGGGTTGGGTTGTATGGCTTGTCATGTTTCTATAAAAAGAAATAAGCGTGGCTTCAGCAGTGAAACCGGTATAATCGAATGCATTTAACACCATTTCGTAGTATTTGGCAGGATTTGACTCAAGCTCCGGTTTCACCTCCCTCATAAACTTTTCTGCTGAATTTCCCGTTCCCTTAGCTACCAATATATATGCATTACCTCTGAATTCTCTCCCCCGTGTAATAGCATTAATATATTTTTCAATACCTTCCCTGGCAAGTTCTTCGGAAAAAATAATTGCCTTAACATGGGAAAGATTTATTTGCTTGCTGACATAGGTATTTACCATATTAAGTCCCGAGTAAATTGTAGGAGTCTCCACCGTCATAATAGACACTGACTCTTTTCCACCGCCTTCACCACCTCCTCCTTCACCTCCTCCGGCAATTTTAGTTGGAACCACAATTTGAAGAGACATCCTTAAAAATTTACCCTCACCCTTGTCAAAGCCAACAGCTATGGGGTATGCCAATTCATCAAGCTCTCTTCTGTCATAACATCCGGTAGTCAATTGACACATAATAAGCATAACAAGTATTATACAAATCTTTCGTATTTTATTTTTCATTTTTAAGTTTCCCTTCCTTCATTCTTTTCTTAATCGATGCCAGTATCAAAAGAATAAGTGGCAAGCCAAAGGTAACTGTCCATGCATATTTTCTTATTATTAAATCATCAATGAATATTGTTTCCATAAGGCTTTGAGGTAAAAGGCTTAAAGTGAAAATCAATATACCAAAGGGTAATATAAGAGGCGTATGATATTCCAGCTTGAATGTTTTTTTAAAAATATATGCACTGAAGAATAATACGGAACTAAGGTAAATAAGTGCGGTCATAGACCACACAAGCACAAAAATTGACTCAATCCTTTGAAAGAACCTCCCGTAGGATATAAGCCTTGAAAGCTGGTATATCGGAAGAAAATTGCTGGTGGTAGTGGGATACGGTAATACCAATGAATAAACTAGGGTACCGACAGTCAATATTAAGGCTGATAGTATAATTCCAACTATACCACTTTTTTTAAAATTTTCATGGTTACGTAAAAACGGTGTTATCAAAAACAATAAGCTAATACCGGAGAATATAGAGATTCTCGATGTCCCCCCAATGAAAATATCAGAAGGTCCCGTTCCTAAAACAGGCATAATATTCGAAGAATTAAAAAACTCAATAGAACCCACCANAACTATTAAAAAACCTAAGAATATTACAGGAACGCTAATTGCTCCGAGTCTTACCAAGGGCTCCAGGCCAAAATACGCACCAATTACCATACCAAGGGCAAAGAATACCAATACAAAACTTATAGGAGATTGTATAAGACTTATAATTTTTAAGTCTTCCCCATACTCTCTTAAGACAACTGAAACTATAAATACATAGTCAATAACAATTATGATTCCTACTATTATTCTCCCAATTTCTCCTCCCAAAAATTCACCTATATCCAGTATATCCTTTCCCTCAAAATTCTTATATAGTCTTGAAATAATTAAAAACAAGATAAGGGAAAGTATGCTTACATATATTGTTAGAATCCAACCCGCATTTCCAACACTCTCTGCCATATTACGGGGGAAGCTTAAAAACAATTGATTACATACAAAAATAAGAAGTAAAGATATTGTTTCTCTTTTACCGAATACTATTTTACTTTCCACAGCAAACCTCCTTAAAAATAACTTTTCAGTTACTGTTTGTTTTTCTTTTTATTTTTATTATCGAAAGACCACTGCCGTGATATTTTAGACTGCTTATTGGCATCCTTCACATTAAGATAATCATGCCTTTTTTCCTGTTTCCATATAGGGCTTCTCATAAACTGCACAAGAAAATTACTGCTGGTCTTTGGTCCCACTGGAGTCATAAACGGTACACCGAAAGACTTGACGGAACAGGACCATACTCCATATATAAACAGGCCAAAGGTGATACCTAAAAAGCCAGCCATAGAAGCAAGGAAAATAAAAATAAATCTCAATAGCCTATAGGATAAGCCCAGGCCAAAATTTGGTATAGCGAAGGAACCTATGCCTGTGACAGCAACAATAATTATTAAAATAGGGCTTACAATATTTGCTGCCACAGCTGCCTGTCCCAGTATCAGTGCACCAATTATTCCCAAGGTTGGTCCTAAAGGGCCCGGTCTTCTAATACCAGCCTCAAGTATAAGCTCAAAGGAAAATTCCATTATTAGTATTTCCACAACCGACGGAAACGGAACCTTTTCTCTGGATGCTTCAATGGCAAGTAAAAGATCGGTGGGAATCATCTCATGATGAAAATTGGTTATTGCCACATAAAGCCCAGGCAGGAACAATGACACAAACATGGCCATCATCCTTACAATCCTGATCAGATTTACATAGGGAAATCTTATGTAAGTATCCTCAGGCGATTGCAGCAAATCAAAATTAGTAGTGGGCATAACAAGGGCAAAAGGACTTCCAGACATAATTACCGCTACCTTTCCCTCGGTAAGCACAGCTGCCACCCGATCCGGTCTTTCAGTAGCAATTATTTGCGGAGTTGTCATAAAGGGGTTGTCCTCTAAATATTGCTCAAGCTCTCCCGTGTCAAATATATAATCAATTTTAATACTCTTTAAACGTTTTCTAACCTCTTCTACCAAGGAGTCGTTTACAATATCCTTTATATACAAAAGAGAGCATGGTGTTTTACTTCTTTTCCCAACTGATACATCTTCTACTATCAGATCTTCGTCCTTGAGTATTTTTCTTACTAGGGCGGTGTTTACCCTGAGGGTTTCTGTAAATCCTTCCTGGGGACCTCTTACAACACTCTCTATTTCGGGTCTGTCTACTCCACGGTGCTCCCACCCCTTTACATCACACGCAAAAGCAACATCGATACCATCAATAAAAACCCCACATCCTCCAAAATTAATTTCATCAATGACCTTACTCATTTTCTGAGTTATTTTAGTTTGATTATGAACTAAGAGGTGTTTGCTGATATATTCCGACAACTGATCTTCCTTACCCTTTACTTCCAAATTTGAAAGAAGCATAAGAGGCTGCAGTATAGCAAGGTCTATAATATTTCTATCAGTCATTCCGTCATAAAATATAATAGAAGCGGGTATTGTTTTGTCCTTCGCTACAATATCAAATTCTCTTAAAACTATATCCCCATTTTTAGGGATGGAATATGCTTTTTTAAGGTAATCAATATTATCAGACAATTTCTTACTAATTAATTTTGTCTCATGAGAATCTTTATTTTTTTTGTTTTCGTCAGTGGTATCCGGCTTATTAATAAAACCTTCTAAAAAGCCGTTTCTTTTTTTATCAGACTTCTTTTCTTTCCCGGATTTTTCCGATCCTTTTTCCTTCAGTATAAACTCTTCTTTTTTTTCCGGTTCACGAAAAAGAAACAAAAATTTTAATATATTTTTGTAATCACTCAAGCATTTCACTCCTCGAAGATATTTAAGTTCCTAAGTAAAAGTTTTCATTCAAACATATTATGGTTCATCCTTCCTCTAAATATACCAATAAAAACAAGAAAAGACCGGGGAACGTTTTATTCTTTCTAAATAAAACAACCCCGGCCTTAGCCTTTTAAATGAATATGTCATTTATACTCAATTAGTTGCATGTTATTCATGGTGGAAGAAACATCAAACTCAGTTTTCTATATCATAGAAATATTTCGTCAGCGGCGAATCCAGAGGAAGAACCAGCGTCTTTTCTCCCTTAAGTGATTTCTTCATAGCCTCAAGGGTACGTATATACTCGTAAAACTCCTTCTTCTCTCCGGAATAAGCATCTGCAAGAATCTTTATATATTCCGCCTCACCTTCACCAATGAGTTCCTGTGCTTTAGCATTCGCTTCAGAAATAAGGATATTTACCTCCTTATCCACCTCATTCTTCAATTTGTTTGCCTCGTACTCGCCCTCAGCCCTGTACTGTTCTGCTATTTTTTCCCTTTCGGACACCATTCTTCTGAATACTGCTTCTTCATTTTCAACCGGCAAATCCAGCCTTTTTATTTGTACGTCAAACACCTCAATACCATAATCCAAGAGTTGCCTGCGTACTTCATCGGTCACAGTTTTATTAAGTTCACCCCTGCCCGATAGCTTTTCATTGATTATATTGTTTTGTTCTAAGGTACCCATTGTGTTTTTGACGGTGTTGTAAACAGCTGCATCAATTCTTCTTTCAGCCTCTGAAATAAAACCTACGGATTTAACAAATTCTACAGGATTGGATATTTGCCAGATAACATAGTTGTCTATTACCATGTCCTTTTTATCCTTTGTCAACACATTTGATGCCGTTAAATCATAAATTATTTTTTTATTCGGAAGGGTTAGTTTGTCATCAATAAAAGGAACCTTGAAATACAAGCCGGCAGACTCCTTTGTCTCAATAATCTTTCCAAATCTTCTAATACAAACGTATTCGCCTTCGGTTACAATAAAAGCACTCATAAATAATATAATCAGTGCAAATACTACAGCACAAAGCGCTATTATCCTCTTTATCATTCTATTGCCCTCCTTCCGAATTAAATGGTTTTAAAGGAACAATCTTTTGAATGCCATCGGAATCATCTTCAATATAAACAGTTATACCCGGTAATATTTCCTCCATTGCCTCAAGATAAAGCCTTGTCTTTGTTACGCCCTCATAATTTCTATACTCCTCAAATATTTTCTGGAATTTAACCACTTCTCCCTTAGCCTCATTTATCTTTTTCTGCTTTGCAGATTCCGCACTGCGCAATATACGGTCAGCTTCTGCTTGAGCCTTGGGTATTTCAGAGTTTTTGTACTTGTTTGCTTCATTCATTGCAGTTTCCTTGCTCTGCTTTGCATTCTCAACATCTTTGAATGCCTGTTTTACTTCCTCGGTTGGTGGCTCGGAATCCTGTATTTTTACATCTAAAACCTGTATTCCTATGTCATAAGCATCAAGACTCTGAATAAGTTTGTCCTTAATCTCATTCTCGATTGTAATCTTGCCACTGGTAAGGACATCATCAATTAGTGTCGACCCGACTACTGAACGGGCTGCACCTAGGCTTGAGTCTCTAAGAATCTTCTGTGGGTCTATAGAATTAAAAAGATACTTTTGGGGGTCAGAAATCTTCCATTCAATGAAGAAGTCGATTTTTACTATATTAAAATCCCCCGTAATCATTTTTGCTTCCTCATCCACAGATATATAATTTCCCTTTCCCTGATCCCTATAGCCCAATTCCAGCTTTTGTCTCATTTGTACGGGTACTTTTATCACTGACTGTATCGGGTCAGGCAATTTAAAATGTATCCCCGCCCCTTCCACACTTGTAAACTTACCAAAGGTAAGTACCACAGCCTGCTGCTGGTCAGTTACTGTATACCAAGAGTTAAATAATATAATTAGCAGTACAATGGCAGCCACTATTCCAATAACAAGCTTAGTAGGTATTTTTGTAAGATTTCTTGGTGTTTTAGGTATGTTGATAACTTTCATTTCAATCCCCCTTATAATAAAATTAATTACGCTTTAAATAAGTACTATTAAGAAGACAAGCAGAAGTGCCCCAAAACAAGAATTATAGTTCCCGGCTTTATGATTTGTAGAATATACGAAGCAAGCGGATTGTAAGCCTCGTACAATCCGCCTGTTTCAATGGTCGGAGTGACTGGATTTGAACCAGCGACCTCTTGCACCCCAAGCAAGCACTCATACCAAACTGAGCTACACCCCGATAACGCTATATAATTATAGCATACTACTTTATCATTGTAAATATGCAAAATAAATTTTTTTACGTATAAAAAATTCTAAATATGAAGATAATTATAGTAAAAAGCTAGAATTTTAAGGAGGACAAATATATGCTTAGTGATGAGGCACCGTCATTTAGTGAGCCTCAGAATTATGAGAGTAAAAAAAGAAGAAAGAAAATATATGGAATCATTCTATATTTTATGCTTGTTGTGATAATTAGCCTAATAGTAAATAACTTAATAATATATAATTGGTATAGTCAAACAAAGCACCAATTCAAGGACACTTTTTTAAGGGTTCAATCCATTAATGAAGAAAACAAGAGTATCCAAACACTAAATGAAACCCTTAAAAACGACTATGCTTTGTTAATGGAAAACTACAGCGAAATCATGAGACAGAATGAAGAAATTGCAAGGCAATTGGAAGAATTAAAGGCTAAAAATGAAGAGCTTGAGCGTGCAAACAGCGAACTGGTGAATGACAACATTGAACTCCAGAATTCATTGAAAAAAGCTGCATCGGTAGGAATAAAGCCACAAAGCTACACGGAATTTGAAGGAATAAGTACAAGAAGTGCTATTGACAGAGGTGAATATATAGGTAAGTTTTTGGGTACAGCATATACTCCGTCCAAAGAGGAATGCGGCAATAATAAGGGTATTACCAACTCCGGAAAACCAATCGTTCCGGGAATATCTATCGCCATCGATAAAAACCACTGGCCTTTTGGAACCATTTTTTATATAAAGGGATTGGGTTATGCGGTAGCAATGGATACAGGCAGTGCGATTAAAGGTAAATATAGATTTGACTTTGCAGTATTTGACAGAAACTTTGCAAAACAACTGGGAACAAATTATTGGGACGTTTATCTTGTAAAGCTGGGTAACGGGAAGGTGGAAGAAATTTCACTGTAAAAGGAAAAAGAAGTGCTTTATTTTATCGGCACTTCTTTTTCTTACTATTTACAATTCTTTGTTCTCATCAGACTTAGGCTTGTTTTCAGCGAATGTGTTGAAATCGTACTCTGCTAGGTTACTACCATCGCTATATTCCTTTTCAGACAATTCATTAAATCATAAAACATCAAAACAGCTTCATCTGCTCGTGCTGAACCTTATAAGCAGCCGATTCCAATCCCTCGTGGGATTTTATGAGCTTTGACCGGATTACACTCATATTCATCCCGGCAAGCATCCTGTGTACCAGGCTGTAAACCACATCAAACTGCATGTATATATCCACCTGCATATGCCCGGTAAGGCATATCATCTGTGTATTTGTCGCGTTTGCCAGCTCAAAAATATATGAAAGAAGGTAGCCTGCATTTGCCTGTCCAAAGGGGTTATCTATCCATATAACCTTGCTTGAACCCTGCCATCCGGCTTTTTTATACCTTAAATATGAAATAATCGAGATGAACATGGCAAAAAATCCCGCCAGTTTCTCGCCTCCGGACCAGTTTATAACCACTTCCCACGGTATGTAGCGGGAAACACTCATGGCCGCCTCGGGTTTGAACACCTTGATGGTGTACTCGTTCAGGCTTGTAACAGCGTCCAAAAGCCTTGCCGGGGACATCATTTTTGCTATCTCATTATCAATTTTGGCGGGATCGAATCTACCCTCTTCCTTCATTTTCTCAATCTCATTTATACAGTCTTCAATATACCGGTTCATAAGGGCTCTGCCCTCTTCCCGGTGGAGGGCGGGCATCTCGATATTTATGGTTTTTCTGTTAACACCATCCATCTTGATTTTGGAGAAACCGTCCACTGATTTTATCTCTTCATATACCCTTTCAGCCTTACTGTAGCAACGTTCCACAATTTCATCCTTGTCTTTTAATGACTCATCCAATTGAAATTGCGTTGCCTTTTTCATGTTTTCCACGCTCTTTAGTATGTCATTAAACAGTTCCTCCACATACTTATAGTTATACATATCATTTTTCATTATTTTTTCCAGTATAAGCCTTATCGTACCGTTTTCCGCCCAATCGGCATCATTGTACAGCTTATCATAGCTCTCTTTTATACGAGACTCCATTTCATCAAGGTTTTTGGTTATAGCCTTGTAACGCTTTCTTTTTTCATTCCCTATAACCACGATGTTTTCTATCGGAAGCCTTAATATATCCCACAATGAAACGGTTTCCCCGTTATAAACAAGGCTGTCCATGTTCTCCCTTGAGGAGTCCTGGATTTTTATTCCGTATTCCTCAATATCCTCTTCAAGCCTGTTTCTATGCTCCACCAGCTTGTTTCTTCTTCTCTCCGTATCCTCAAGCTTTTTTGTATTATTCTGCCTCTTTCTTCTAAACGCATCAATTTGTTTTTCAAAGGCGGTTTCGTCCACACTTTCCAACGAGTCGAAAATGCAGGGAGGATTTTTATATTTGTTTAAAATGTCTTTTTCCAGTTGTTCTGTCTTTCCCCCCAACTCCTTGATTTCTCCAAACAACCGGCGTTCATTTTCATCTAGGCCTTTTTTATCTTTCTTTAAAGAATCAAGCTGTTTTCTTTCTTCTTCAAGCATTTCATCATTAAAATGAATCGCTTTCCCCTCAAAATCAGCTTCGGTAAAACCTTTGGATCGGATTTGATTAAGACCTCTTTTCTCAGTTTCAACCCAATTTTCAATCAGATTTCTTACTTGATCAATACCGCTGTCATCCATACTGGTTTCAAGCCCGCGGGCTTTAGAGAGAATTTCATCTAAAGTTCCGGTTATATGCATTACCGGCTCTGTTATGGTTAACCGGGCGGAAATCCCATCAAAAAGCTTCTTCTTCTCATCGCTTGTGCGGGAGTATTCCCTCAAATTATATCGGGCATCTTCTATTTCCTTTGATACAGAGTCTATTCTCTCCTCAATCTCTTTTTTCTCCTTCTCGGTTTTATTCAGTCTTTGCTGCTCCGTCTTACAGTGGCCGGCAAGTTCTGATATTTTTGCCCTGAGCTTCATATATTCTTTGAGGTTATCAATATCCTGTTCCTTCTCTTTTATTTGCCCTTCGTTAGCTTCAATAATTTTCTGGTTCTCAATTTTGCTTTTATGTATAAAGTCCCTTCTTTCCTGTATGCTTTGGATATTGTCCTCATGATTTTTAATATCATCTAAAAGGGCATCCCGGCGGCCCTTTAACTCTTTTATATAGCCTTTAGGATACGAGCTCACAAATTCCCGGCACCTCTCAATAAGCCCGGTTATTTTCTCCACATCTTTTTTTATACCTTCGCACTCGCTATCTAATCCCAGAATCCTCTGATCAATATCCTTAAGATATTGTTTGAAAAGTTCGGTATTTAAGGCAAGGGAATTGTTTTTAGAATACACTACATAGGCTTCCATTGCTCCTAACCTGTCAATGCCGCTTTTTGGCATATCCTCATTGTCCAAAGTCAAAATTCCCTGTTCACAATCCACAACAAAAGTAACGGGATAACTTTCCACCAGATCCCTTACCTCTTTTAACAAGGTGCCCTCCCCGTTCATTATCTTTTCCAGTTCTCTTTTCTCTATCACAATGGAATAACTCAAAAGGGGATTTTTGTGCAAAAAAGCTTCTTTTAAATCTTCCCTCTGGTTCCTAAGCCATAACGAGCCCGGTATACACCTTATACCCCTTTCCACCAGCAAATCATAAACCTTTTTAATTTCTGCGTCCGGAATGTAATACTCACTGTCTTTGTGCAGGTTTTTGCGGTTTAAGAACTCCCGGTATCTAAAAAGAACATCCCTTAAGGAGTTATCCATTTTTAGTTTCAGTGCATTCAAAGACTCCATGGTTTTATTGCTGTAGACGTCATCATCAATCTCATACATGGATATTTCCTTATTTATTTTTGCAAACTTCCTTTCAAAATCCTTAATCTCTTCCTCTATGCTTTCCTTCTTTTGCCGGGAAGCTGCAAGGGCTTCTTTTAAACGGTTTTCATTTATTGCCAGATCATCAATTNCCCTGTTTGCNTTGTCTATCTCTTCTTTGAGATTATTGTTGCTGTTTAAAAGCCCATCCCTCTCCTCCACTATCTTTTCAAGTCCGTCCCTGGGATCTGCCAAAAGGGTGACGTCTTTTACGAAATACCCCTCTATCTGCGATTGTCTCTCTTTGTTATGCTCAAGTTTTGTCTCGAAGGCTGAAATGTTGTGCTTAACCTCATCCCTTTCTTTATTCTTTGCATCAAGTTTCTCCTGAAGCCCCTTTTTTTCCTTCAACAGACTGTTTTGATCCCTTTTCAAATCCTCTATGGCCTCTGAAATCCCCTTTATTTCATTCCCAAGCAAAATTTTTGCATGATATATATAGTTCTGGTANTCCCTGTGAATTTCATCCTTTTCCTTGGAAAGAGATTCCAGCTGTTCTCTATATAACAAAACCTCATTTCTTGCCTTTACAATATCATCATAAAAAGATGCGGCTTCTTTATATCTAATCTCGCGGTCAAGTTCCTGAATTTTGTCGGATATCTTTTCNATTTCCCTTTTGACCTGTTCATGTCTCTCTTCAAGGTTTTCCATCTCCAAAACCCTTTTTGTGTAATCAAGGCTGTCCTTTTTATACAACAACTCCTCTATCCGTGCCGCATATCCCTGTTCATTGTTCTTTAAGCTTTCTACTTCCTTTTCAAGCCTCTCGGCTGCAATACCGATAATATTTGAAAGTGCCAGTATATCCCTGCTGACACTGTCTATCTCTTCTACCTTTGTACCGTAATCATTGAGCTTGGAAAGGAGTTCTTCAGCCCTATCGCAAAAGGCCTCATAGGTCTTTATTTTATGTTGATAAACGGGGATGTTCTTTAAGTTGTCTAGGTGCTTTTTCAATGTCTGAACCAACAACCCGGAAGTTTCACCCTCTGCCTGGGGTATATTGGGTATAATAAGCTTTTCGATTACATTTCTGGACTTTCTTGCATTTTCAAAGAATTTATCTATACCGCCCTCGGTTTGGTTTATTATTTTAATGGCATCAAACTCTTCCCTGAAGAGGTTAAAGGTATAAAGCTTGTCCCTGTATTCCCTCTGCCGGTCTCTAGAATAAATATTTAAATTAAGACGCCTTTCGTTGGCAAGCCTCTTTAAATAATTATAGTACTCTGAAAAGCCGATAACCTGTTTTTCTCTGTTAATCGCTTCAAGACCTTTTATATCCAAATCATGGGGAAGTTTATAGAAATGAGTGTAGGTAAAAAACCTCAGTCCATCGGTCCCTCCCGAAACACAGATGCCTGTCAGGACATAGTCAGCTCCTGTGCCATCCAGCTTCCACTCCACCATAATATGTGTGGGTGACGTTCCGGTCTTAAAATAATGGGAAAAATTTCTGCTTCCCATATTTGTGTTGGGAAGCACNACCTGAAGTGCCAATTGAAGAATGACACTCTTTCCACCCCCGTTTTCCAGATTGATTAGGGCGTTTTTACCGCCAAACTCATAAAGCTCATTGGATATAAGCTTTTTGTCATCATCATACCTGAAATTTACAATTCTTAACCGGTTTATCCTCGGCATATTATCATATCCTTTCTAAGAAAGAGAGAATTTCCTTTTTTCTAGTGCTTTCAGGATAGTAACTTATAATAATGGTATCCATCTTATCGGTGGTATATATCTCACTGTCATTGTCGACATTCACCAGACCCTGNTCNTNTAAAAATTTGAGAGTTCTATATATAAAGCTTATCCTGGTGCCTTTTGACTGGCCATAGTTTTTAATTTTTTCATCATAGGTCGGCAAATCCAGCCAGAGCTTGGAAATGTTTTTAAAATTAAAATCCAAACTCTCATCGATCTCTTCCTGATTTTCCATGGCTTCCACCGCTTGCAGTTTAGAAGTTATATATGCTTCCAGTTCCTCCACCTTCAGCATGGTACGAACCTTGTTATTGTAGTTTTCACCGTTAAAAAACTTTATTATAATCGAAAGAATTATTATATATCCCACATACAGCTCCGTATTATTTGNAAAACCCATTTTGTTCCTCAGTTCTTCGTTTGTAAAACCCAAAAATTTATTNTCTATACCCGGCGTAAAATAGAGGGTATCCGAAGAATGCANTACCATTATTCCTGACTCTTCCTCAAAAATTCTCATGATATATGAAATCTCCGGATCGTCATAGGATGAAAACAACTCGGGATTATCCTTTTTTGTTATTTTTGATTTTTC
>JGI24710J26742_10003621_pt1 | contig 12989 bp, 10 predicted proteins | sample BioPla2DNA2_FD_26742 | JGI IMG/M metagenome (IMG submission 26742) | reverse complement strand
GTCGTTGAAGGGGCGATCCGCCGGGTGATGGATTCCGGCATCCTGACCCGCGATCTCGGTGGCACCGCCGGAACCCGGGAGTTCGGGACGGCGGTGCTCCGCGAGGTGGGGCGAGGGAAGGCCTAAACGCTCCCGCGTTGACTGGTGTAGTATGGTGCAGGTAGGATGCCACGTCTCAATCGCCGGCTCGATCGACCGTGCGGTCGGGAGAGCGCTTGAGCGGGGTTGCGATACATTCCAGATCTTTTCCAGAAACCCTCGTGGCTGGAGAGCAAAAAGCCTCGATCCCGGGGTGGTCGATGCGTTCCGGGAGGCGGTGAAGACGTCCGGGATCGGCCCGGTCGTCGATCATATGCCCTACCTCCCAAACCTGGCATCGCCCGATGATGCGATCTATGAAAAGTCGGTCGTGGGGCTCACGGAGGAACTCAGGCGATGCGATATTCTCGGGATACCCTATCTCGTGACCCACCTCGGGCACCACCGTGGTGCCGGGAGCGACGCCGGATGGGCGCGGATCATAGCCGCCATCAACCGGGCGCTCGCCGATGAGGGGGAAGAAGGAGATGTGATGCTCCTCCTCGAGAACACCGCCGGTGAGAAGAATAGTATGGGCGCGGAGATCGCAGAACTTGCCCGGATCCGGGAGGGGGTCGATGCAAGGGAGAGGATCGGGTTCTGCTTCGATACCTGTCATGCCTTCGCCGCCGGCTACGACCTCAGGACAGCTGATGCGGTCGATGCGGTCTTCGGGGAGTTTGAGGATCTGGTTGGTCTTGAGCACCTGTGGGTCATCCACCTCAACGACAGCAAGGGTGAACTCGGGGGCGGGCTTGACCGGCACGAGCACATCGGGCTTGGAGCGATCGGGGAGGAGGGGTTCCGCCATATCCTCCGTCATCCGGCCATCCGGGCCCTTCCGCTCATATGTGAGACGCCGGTGGATGAGCGGAGGGATGACGCCGGGAATATAGCAAAGGTTCGGGAGCTTGCCGGGGCGTGAGAGGCCGCCGGGTCAGGCGTATGGAGTTTTTTGGGTGCGGTGGTCGACATAAGGGTTTGAGCACCCTCCTCAGATCCGCGCCCGCTTTCGGTCCGGGGATCCGAAGAAGCTCTCTCCGGAGATAATCCCATTCCTGTTTTTTTGGGCAGGAGTCCATCCTTATCTTCTTCATGCTCCAGCTCCCCGTTCAGGGTGACCCGGTGCGCCAGGCGCTCCCGATCCTGCTAATATTCGACCAATATTATAATAATCTGGATCCCGAATTCCGGTGCCGATCCATAGCAAGAGATTTATATTTATACTACTATCCTGCCACCAACAAGCCCTTTATCCAACGGAATACCAGCGATTTTTCGGTATTCTGGAGGTATTTCGCCTGTATCGCAGTGGAGAGAAGTTGCCTCTCCATCGCGCCTGCAGATACCATCGCGTGGGACGAAGGGGGCGATCTCATCGTGGTGATACGAGAATGGATGGACAGAAATCACTTTTATTCATCTGCACCGTAGCCGCTATCTGGCTGCTACTGCCGCCCGCCCAGGCGATTGTTGCGGCACCGGGGGATCTGGTGTACATCTGTACTGCCGGCGGGGCGCAGGAGCATCCCGATATCGACGGAAACCGGGTGGCCTGGGAAGACAGCCGGCTCGGGAGATACATCTACTGTTCAGATACCCACGGAGGAGGGGAGCAGAGAATCACGAACGAAGACCTCGACCATGCCGACCAGAGGAACCCATCCATATCAGGGGATGTTATCGCCTGGCAGGACCGGCGGCATGGGAACTGGGAGATCTACCTCTTCTCACGTTCCGGCGGCGAGAGGAGGATAACGAACAGCGCGACCAACCAGCAGATGCCTGTCGTCTGCAGGGACCATATCGCCTGGTACGACACCCGCCGGGGGTACCCCGATATATGTCTCTACAACATCGAGACCGGCCGGGAGACCTACCTGGACTGCTCACCGGTGACCGAATGGAGACCGGCGATATCTGAGGAGTACGTGGTCTGGGAGGAGGCCTCCGGAGGCGGTGATATCTGGGCGTACAATATCCGGGCCGGCAAAAAGAGGCAGATCACCCGGGATGATGCGCGCCAGACCTATCCGGCGATATCGGGGAGTCTCATCGCCTGGGAAGATTACCGGAACGGAGAGTCTGATATCTACATCTTCGACCTTGATGCTGGCCGTGAGCAGAGGATCACTGACAGCCCTGCCGCGCAGGTCTCCCCTGCGATCAGCGGCGATCTCCTCGCCTGGGAGGATAAACGGGATGGGATATGGGAGATCTACATCTGCGATCTCTCCATGAGCGCAGAAGTGCAGATGTCCCTTGCTCCAACAGGGCGCGAACAGGTCTACCCCGCCGTCAGCGGGAACAGGATCGTATGGCAGAGCGGTCGCAACAGCCAATCCGATATCTACGGCTTTCTCTACACCAGGGAGAGGCTGCCGGTGGCGGAGTTCTCTGCGGAACCGATCGCCGGGGCGGTGCCGCTCCTGGTCTCATTCACCGATCTCTCAAGCGGTGACCCGGAGACCCGGGCATGGGATCTCGGAGATGGGAAGACTCTGACCGGGCAGAATCCTCTCTACACCTACGAGGTCCCGGGGGAGTATACTGTCTCGCTCACCGTGAGCAACCGGTTTGGATCCGATACGGTCACAAAAACCGCTCTCATCCGTGCGGCACCCCCGATAAAACCCCTGAAGGCCAATTTTACGGCGAATATGACGAGAGGCCCCGGACCGCTCTCTGTAGCGTTCACTGACCGGACTGACGGTGCCCCTGACTCCTGGTTATGGGATTTCGGGGATGGTGGGTCGTCACATGAGCAGAATCCTGCCCACGTATACCATGGATCGGGTGACTACATCGTCTCACTGAACGTATCCGACGGCACGGTTTACTCCACAAAGACCATGCAGATCCAGGTCATCGATCCGCCAGTTGCCGGATTCAGCGCCTCTCCACTCGATGGTACGGCACCCCTCCATGTTGCGTTCATCGATGCTTCGACCGGCGGGTCTATCTCCTGGCTCTGGGATTTCGGGGATGGCGCGACTTCAGTCGAGCAGAGTCCCGTTCATACCTATACGTCTGCCGGGAACTACACCATCCGCCTGACCGTGGATGGTGCAATGGGTAACAGTACTGTGGTGAAGGAGGGCTACATATCGGTCAGTCCCGCCCCGGCAACGCCAGCACCGGCAGAGAGAACGGGCGGCAGTGGAGGTGGTGGTTCCGCCCGCCCCATCCCGGAGCGGACCACCGTGCCGGTGCAGACAACAGATACCGCCACCCCGGGTGATGATCACGATCAGAGAGACCGATCCTCCGGGGTCGTCTCACCTGATGGCACGACCAGCCTTGTTGTTGCAGAGGGCACGAGGATCCCGGATGACGCAAAAGTGACTATCAAGGCTCCCGGGCGGGGTGATATACCCCTGGCGCCGGATGCGCACAGGTATACCGGGCATGCCTGCATCGTAGAGTCTGAAGGAATCTCTCTCACATCGCCGGCGACACTGGCGTTCAGCCTCACGGCAGGGGAATGGGCAGCATTCTACGGGGGAGAAAAAGAACTTGTAGTGCAGTACTACAACCGGTCGGCGGGTGCCTGGGAGGTGGCTCCCACTGATGTTCACCAGGAGGGCAGGGATATCAAGGCCACAGTCTCGCATCCNGGCCTCTATGCGCTCTTTGTCCGGGCGCCCCCGGACGATCTGGAGGAGGTTGCCGTAGCAGCGGCCGGGCCGGATCCGGCATACATGCAACTCGCCCCGGGGCTGTTTGCCTTCACCATCGCAGGTATAGCGATGCTCATCTACTTCAGGGGGGCAAAACCCTGAGCTCCCCAGTTCCGGCATTGGGGATGCTTTTAGAGGGTTAAAAAATAAGATCAGTCCNGCTGCCTTCTCTTCGCAACCAGGAGGAGGAGCGCCANTCCGGCAGCAGCAGCGCCGAACCCGGGTGCCGCCGGCGTGGATATNGGTGTGGGCGTCACTTCCTCCTCTTCCTCAAGATTCGCGAGCCACGCGGCGCTTGAGAACGGTGAGAGGAAATGGATTCCTGCAAGGGTATAGCCGCCATCAGGAGCGCTGACTGCCGCATAGACAGCGGCTTCGGAATACGTCGTCCGCCACTCTATAGCCCCATCCCCATCAGTCCCGAGGGCAAACCCTTCCCCGCTCCTGATATCCTTGCCCGCGATCATGTAGCCTCCGGCGGGCCGTGGGACGATGGCGTAGCCAGCGAATCCCTCCATATTTCGGAGCCAGACTTCATCGCCCTCCGCATCGACAAGGCCGTACCAGTAGTTGCCTGAGTAGGCTATCCTGCCATCGGGAGCCTCCTCGATATCAAATATAACCGGGACGGCGTAGTTCCTGTACCAGAGCGTGTTCCCATCAGCATCAAGGCGGATGAGGAACGCATCTCCGATATCGTAGGTAAAAGGTGACTTCGTGCCCCCGATGACGTAGCCACCATCGGAGGTCACGATCCCTGCGTTCGCAGCAGTGGCGGGGAACGTCCGGTTCCAGACGTGTTTCCCATCGGCATCGGTCTTTGTTATGATCGCCGACGTATCATCAATCGATCCGGGCGGATTCCAGAGCCACCCGATGGCAGCATACCCTCCATCAGCGGTCGGAAGGACGGCAGAGACTTTCTCCCCAGGCAGGATCTGCCGCCAGACCTCTTCTCCGCCGGCGTCGAACCTGATCAGGAACGAACTCCCCTGGTATCTGGCGTCATCCCCCGGGGCGGCCGCAGTGATGTTGTAGCCGCCGATGATATAGCCGCCGCCGGCGGTCTCCCTGATGGAAGCGGCCTCTATATCAGGTATCCGCTCCATCCAGACCTCACCTCCCTGGCGATCGGTCTTCACGAGCAACAGATCGCTCCTGCCCCCGATGGCCTTTGTGAGTGCAGAACCAAGAGCGATGTAGCCACCGTCCGCCGTATTCACAACGGCATCGAACTTACAGTTCTCCTCCGGCGAGAACGTCACGTTCCAGGCGACCGAAGGAGCGGTCGCGGCTGCTGCCGGCAGCACCACTACAGCGATGAGCAGCGCCGCCATGATCACCCGGGCGGTTGAACGCCGGAAGTATCGGTTTCTTCCTATCATGGAATCGATAATGTATGTGCTGAGATACGCAAAAAAACATAATGGTCCCGCATACCGGCAGGCGGCAATCCATACCGGCAGGCGGCAATCCATTAATGAACACCCACCTCCTATAGCTCTATCACGTGTTGGCGACATTCGACGGAACCTGGGTGCGCCTCGGCAATGAAGGGCGCACGCTCTACGAACAGGGAGGGTATGGCAGGGTGGAGCGAACCGGCCTCCGCCTCGCCCCTGAGGAAGCGCTCTACCTCATGGAGCGTAACAAGATCGAGGTAAAAGATTTCAGTTATGATGCCCTGCTCGCCCTTTTTGCAGGTCAGCCAAACTTCATCAGGAGCTACCTCGTCTACCGCGATATCCGTGAGCGGGGCTACGTGATCCAGCCCGGACCGCATGATTTCCGCGTCTTCCGCCGTGGTCATAAGCCCGGGGCCGGCAAATCCCGGTACTTGATCCGGGTTCTTTCTGAGAGGGATCTCATCGACTTCGACAACCTGAGTCAGGATGTGCTCACCGCGGTCAACATGCGCAAACAGTACCTCCTCGCGGTCGTTGACGACGAGGACGAGCTGACTTACTACGAGGTCAGGGTGCAAGATCTCGCCCCCGTCGGTGAGCCTGCTGAATGCATAACGCCGGTTCAGGCCACACTCTTTGGAACCTACGCCCTCGCCCACCTGCCGCCGGGAACCCCGCTTGAGGATGATTGGTATGGCAAGCGGCTCGACCAGGAACGGTTGCTCCTCCGCCCGATCGAATCGATCTATCTTGCGCGCAGGCAATGCCTCTCGATCACACGGGATGGCGAACCGATGAGCACAGAGCAGTTCCTCGATGTGGCAGAGGAGAAAGATGTCGAGGTCCGGTATAAAGAACAGGTATTCTCCGACCTCCGGGAGAAAGGCTACATCCCCCGGACCGGCTACAAGTTCGGTCACCACTTCCGCGTCTACTCCGGGAAGAAAACACACTCAGAGATGCTCGTCCACGCCGTTTCGTCCGGGACTGCCATACCGATGAGCACAATCTCCCGTTCGGTCAGGCTTGCTCACAGCGTCAAAAAGAAGATGTTGTTTGCCTGCATATACAATACCGACATCAGATACATCGAGTTCGCGAGAATCAAGCTGTGAGCGTCAATCCATGCAGTCCGGAATGAATCCCTGGTCGAATAACCAGACCGTCGATCTGGATCGACTCTTTGCCGGGTTCGGCATCGAGCCTATCGGTGAGGTCGCAGAGAGACTTCCCGAAGTACCGTCGTTTATGCGCAGGGGTGTTGTTGTCGGACACCGGGACTACGGGGTAATCGCCGACGCTATCAGGGACCGCACCCCGTTCCACGTTCTGACAGGGTTCATGCCCTCAGGCCTCCCCCACCTCGGGCACCTGATGGTCATGAAGGAGGTCGTCTGGCATGTCCAGCAGGGCGGGAATGGCTACGTCGCCATCGCTGACCGGGAGGCTCACGCGGTCCGGGGGATATCCTGGGAGAAGTGCCGCGAGTTTGGCAGGGAGTATCTCAAAGCCCTCTATGCCCTCGGGTTTTGCGGCACAACCTACTACCAGAGCAGGAACGAGCCCCTGAAGGATCTTGCGTTTGAAGCCTCCACGAAGGTGAACTTCTCAGAACTCTCGGCGATATACGGGTTTGGCCCCGAGACCACGCTCGGCCACGCCATAAGCGTCGCCACCCAGGTGGGTGATATACTCTTCCCGCAGATCGATGCCGGCCCTGCCCCCACGATCGTCCCGGTCGGCCTCGACCAGGATCCGCATATCCGGCTCACCAGGGATGTAGCCCACAAACTCCGTATGTTCACGGTCGAGGATCGAGGCGATCATATCAGTGTCCGCTCGAAGAACGCTCCGGAGGAGGCACTCGAGGCCGTCCACCGCGCATTTCCAGGCTCAAAGAAGTACGCGGGCCACGTGGATATCAGGGGCCAGTCGTATGCCCGGGTGGATGATGCCGCGAGGGAGATCGAGATCGCCTGCGGGGGGTTCGGGTTCTATCCCCCCTCATCGACCTACCATATCTTCATGCCGGGACTTCAGGGCGGGAAGATGTCAAGCAGTGTCCCGGAGAGCCTGTTCGGGTTCTACGAGACTGAAAGGTCGGTCCGGAAGAAGGTCATGGCGGCGCTGACCGGGGGGCGGATGACGCTTGAGGAACAGAAGCGCCTCGGCGGAGAGCCTGATCGTTGCTCGATATACCTCTTAAACCTCTTCCACATGATCGAGGACGACGCGGAGCTCGCTGAACTCCGGCGCCGGTGCGAGAGCGGTGAGATGACCTGTGGGCAGTGTAAGAAAGAGACACACGAGCGTGTGCAGGCGTTTCTCACGGACCTGAGGGATAAGATGGATGCAGTCGAACACCTTGTGGATGAGGTGGAATAGTGGAACTTACGCTGAATGAGAAGAGACTCCTGGTCGCCTTAGGGCCGGTGGGTTCAGCCGACGCGGCCACCCTTGCCGACCGGATGGGTACCCGCCGGGAGGCGGTTGTGCAGTACGCAAACCTCGCCGGTGAGCGGGGGCTCGTGGATGTGGAGAAACATGTCTCCCGGCAGTATACCCTGACCGAGGAGGGGCAGGATTACGCCGGCAGGGGCCTCCCTGAGCGGCAGGTGCTCGAGAGTTTTGGAGACGAGATCCCGATGCGCGATCTACAGGCACACCCGCTTGCAAAGATCGCGATCGGCTGGATGCGAAAGAAGGGCTGGGTCGTCATCCGGGATGGGGTCGTGCAGAAGACCGGGGATGCTATCCCGGGGTCTGACGAAGTTGCATTTGCCCGGGCGGGTGACGCAGGTGCTATCGAGGATGGGGAGGGCGTCGCGGATCTCCTCCGGCGCGGGCTCGTGCAGGAGGAGGAAGCAGTCACCTACACCGTCTCGCTGACCCCGCAGGGCGGAAAACTCCTCGCTGAAGGGCTCGACCTCCAGGAAGAAGTGGGCACGCTCACCCGTGACCAGATCCTCTCCGGCGCGTGGAGGGATCTCCCGCTCCGGCGCTACGATGTGACGAAACTTCCCCGGCGCGCATACCCTGGGAAGACCCACCCCTACCAGCGCCTCCTCGACGAGATGCGCCGGGTTCTCCTCGATATGGGGTTCACCGAGATCGCGGGCGGGATCGTGCAGAGCTCGTTCTGGAACTTCGATGCCCTCTTCCAGCCGCAGGATCACCCGGCGCGGGAGATGCAGGACACCTTCTTCCTCGGTGAGCGCTGGCCGCTCCCGGCGGGTTATGAGCGCGTCCGCGATATGCACGAGCACGGCGGCGAGACGTCGTCGATCGGGTGGGGAGGAACCTGGAGTGCTGAGAAAGCAGAGCAGTGCGTGCTCCGGACCCACACGACGTGTCTATCCATCCAGCACCTGGCTGAGCACCAGAAACCCCCGGTGAAGGCGTTTGGCATCGGCAGGGTCTACCGGCGGGAGGCCACCGATCCCACCCACCTCGCTGAGTTTGAGCAGCTCGAGGGGATCGTCATGGATGAAGGGGTTAACTTCCGAAACCTCCTCGGGTTCTTGAAAGAGTTCTACGCGAAGATGGGTTTTGAGAAGGTCAGATTCCGCCCCGGCTACTTCCCCTATACCGAGCCCTCCGTGGAGCCCGAGGTCTACGTCGATGGGCTTGGATGGGTGGAACTCGGTGGGGCAGGAATCTTCCGGCAGGAGGTGACCGCGCCCCTCGGGATCGAACACCCGGTGCTCGCGTGGGGGCTCGGGATAAGCCGGGTGGCGATGCTCCGCCTCGGGCTCCGCGACCTCCGGCACCTCTACCGGAGCGATGTTGAGTGGATCCGCGAGACGCCGATCTATGGTGGGAGGCGGTGAGATGGCGATAATCACGCTCCCCTACCGCTACCTGGAGCGCCTGACCGGGACCGACCGGGCGACGATCATCGATCGTATACCGATGATCGGAGCAGATATCGAGCGGATCGAGGAAGATCATGTCGATGTCGAGTTCTTCCCGGACCGACCCGACCTCTACTCGCCCGAGGGTGTCGCCCGGGCTATGCGCGGGTTCCTCGGGATCGAGGAGGGACTGCCGGTCTACCCTGTCCGCCCGTCGGGGATCACCTTCTCGGTCGACCCCGGGCTTGCCGATATCCGGCCTCACCTCGCCTCAGCAGTGATCCGGAACGTCGACCTCGATGAGGAGGCGATCGAGAGTCTTATGGGTCTCCAGGAGGCTCTCCACTGGGCGGTCGGCCGCGGGCGGGGCAAGGTAGCGATCGGGGTTCACGACCTCGACGCTGTCACACCACCCTTCCGCTACATCGCCTCTCCCCGGGACTACTCGTTCGTTCCACTGGACTTTGACCGGGAGATGACGCTCGATGAGATCCTCACCGACCACCCGAAGGGCCGGGACTACGCTCACCTGGTGGAGAGGTTCTCCCGCCTCCCGCTGATCGTCGATGCCGACGATCAGGTGCTCTCCCTCCCGCCCATCATCAACGGCGAACTCACAAGGGTCACGACGGCGACGAAGAACATCCTGCTCGACTGCACCGGCACCGACAAAAAAGCGGTTATGACGGCGACAAACATCATATGCACCGCGCTCGCCGAGGCGGGGGCGGCGATCGAGACCGTCACCATCGATGGCGAGGTGATGCCCACGCTCGCGCCGACGAGACGTGTCGTCTCGGTCGGAGAGTGCGCTTCCCTCCTCGGGATCCCCCTCTCCTCCGCTGATATGGCGGAGCTCCTCGCGAGGATGCGGTTTGGCGCCGAACCGGACGGGGACTCCCATGTCCGTGTCCTCGTCCCCTGCTACCGCGCCGATATCCTCCATGACTGGGACATATTCGAGGATGTCGCGATCGCCTACGGGTTTGAGAACTTCGATGCCACCCTCCCGGCAACCTCAACCATAGCGGAGGAGCACCCGACCACCGCGATCGCGGGGGCAGTGAGATCGGTGATGGTCGGCCTCGGCTACATCGAGATGATACCTTTCACTCTCACAAACGACCGTGTGCTCTACGAGAGTATGCAGCGAAGCCCCCTGCCCGGAACCCTGCGGTTGCTCCACCCGATCAGCGAGGAGCAGACCCTGGTCCGGACGGACCTCCTCCCCCTGCTCATGGAGATGCTCCAGGCAAACAAGCATCGTGAACTCCCGCAACGCCTCTTCGCAGTGGGGGATGTGGTCGAGGACTGTGTCACCTACAAAAAGATCGCCGCAGTCAGCATCCATCCGGGCGCAGACTTCTCGGAGGCGTATGCGGCGGCCGATGTCTTCTGCCGGGAGCTCTCTCTCCCTTACAGTGTCACTGAGTCAGACGATCCGGCGTTCATCGATGGTCGTCGCGGTGATATCATCGTCGGCGAGCGGATCATCGGGATGTTTGGTGAGATCCACCCCGGAACCCTGAACGCATTCGACCTCGAACACCCGGTAGCGGCGTTCGCGTTCGACCTCAGAGCCGTACCGGGATACCCCGCTCCGAGAGGTACTCCTTCACCTGACGAACGGTGAACTCGCCATAGTGAAAGACGCTTGCCGCAAGGCAGGCGTCGGCCCCTCCTTCTGTAAACCCTGTATAAAAATGCTCTAACGTGCCCACGCCACCGCTCGCGATGACCGGGATTGTGACCGCGCCCGCGATCGCTGCGGTGATGGGGATGTCAAACCCTTCTTTCGTCCCATCGGCCTCCATACTGGTGAGGAGGATCTCACCGGCCCCGCGTTCCTCGACCTCGCGAGCCCAGGCGACAGCATCAAGTCCCGTAGCCCGGCTCCCACCGTGAGTCACGACCTCATACCAGCACTCCCGTCCGTCGGCGAGAGTGACCGGGGTTCTTCCCGGCTCCATACGGTAGTTTCGCCGGACATCCATGGCGACGACGATGCGCTGGCTGCCGAACCGCTCAGCCCCCCGGGATATCAGGTCCGGATCCTGGATGGCGCTTGAGTTGATGCTCACCTTATCAGCGCCGGCCTCGAGGATCTGCTGCATATCATCGGTCGTCCTTATGCCGCCGCCGACAGTGAGCGGGATTGAGAGTTCGGTTGCCGCCCGCTGAATCGCGTCGATGATGGTGCCCCGGTGTTCCTTCGAGGCCGCGATATCGAGAAAGATTACCTCGTCCGCACCCTGTTCATTATAGCGCCGTGCCAGCTCGACAGGATCGCCCGCGTCACGCAGATCGGTGAAGTGCGTGCCTTTGACAACCCGTCCACCTTTGAGATCCAGGCAGGGAATGATCCGTTTCGTCAGAACCATTGTGCATAGGATTTTGGAGGTAGCAGGTGATGAGGTTTTGGTCACGAAGGTTCACTCCTCCGTTCGACTGCGTGACTTCATAGCCAGTAGAGGCGATCTCCTGACCGCCCGATCCCGCTCCGCACCTGCCATCCCTCCCCCTGCCCCTCTATATGCAAGCATATTTTATGGAGTCTACTCTAATCTGAATACTATATGACCCTGCCCGGCCTGATATCGCCATCGTGCATCTATGCTTGCACCCGATTTCGCATACGCAGGACAAAACTCCTCTCACGTGAGGATTACCGCCGGATCATGAAGATGGGCATACCGGGTATCATCACCTACGTCGGGCGGCGGGAGGACTATCAGGAGATCATGGAACTGACACCCGACTACTCCGGTGCACGGCTCGTCGAGGAGGCCGCGAACCGTAACCTGGCGCGGTCGTTCCGGCATGCCATGACTATCGTTCCCCGGGATCTGCATACCCTGGCCGGTGAGTACCTCGCCCGGTGGGATATTGCAAACATCATGGCAATCCTCCGGGGCACGTTCTTTAATATCCCCCGGGAGCAGGTTCGCGATCTCCTGGTTCCTGCGGGTGAACTCGATAGATCCCTCCTCAATCACCTTCTGAGCCTTACGACCTGTCGTGAGGCGCTGGATGCCCTTGAAGGGTGGCGACTCTCTCCGATCCTGGAGAGATACTACCAGACCTGTGGTGACCCCGGTGTATTTGCCAGGATGGAGAACGATCTCTACATGAGCTATTATGCGGGGCTGCTCGGCCTTGTCGCGTCAGGGTATAGTGGGTGCAGGGAACTGTTCACCTACCTCCGGTTCGAGATTGATATCACCAATATGAAAAATCTCCTCCGCCTCCGTTGCGGTGAAGAGGGATGCGACATCGCGACAATCGATCAGACCATGATCCCGGGCGGCCGCATCCCAATCAACCTCTTCCGGCGACTCTACCACTCCGGGACAGAGGAGGAGTTCACGAGCATCTTTCTGCAGACCGATATCGTTCCAATCCTCGCCCGGGCGGTGCGTGAATTCAGGCAAGAGCCGGGTTTTTCCAGCAGCGACGCTGCCGAACTTGTCTGGCAGCGGTGGCACAAACACCTGCTCCCTGCTCACGAGATAGAGATAGCGATCACCCGCATCAGGCTCGGGGAACTTGAGGGGCTCTCCCGCCGCTACCCGTTCTCGATCCTGCCGATGCTCGCCTACCTGGAGCGGAAACGCTACGAAGTCGCAAACCTGCGAGCNATCGCCCGGGGAAAAGCATTCGACCTTCCATCCGAGAGGATATGGCAGTACATCGTCATATAGGAGAGATACCATGCCTTCCAGTGAGATCAAACCAACCCGATCGGGCCTGCTGATCATCCGACGGCGGATGGCGCTCGCNGAGCGGATACACCGGATCCTGAAGATGAAACTCGATGGCATGATGCTTGAACTCATCAAACTCACCGATCAGGCCGCACGNGAGCGCAGNGTTCTCGAGGAGAAATACGCTCGCGCCCAGGAGATGGCGGCCATCGCTACCATGATGGAGGGGGCAACCGGGGTGCTCCTTGCAGCGCTCTCCGTTGAGAT
>JGI24710J26742_10003618_pt1 | contig 12999 bp, 9 predicted proteins | sample BioPla2DNA2_FD_26742 | JGI IMG/M metagenome (IMG submission 26742) | reverse complement strand
AAAATAGATAAGGAAATTATAGATTATATAAATCTAGATGATAAGAAGGCACCTATAACACAGATTAGTATTCTATTAGCCAGAACTTTCAAAGCTAATGTTACAGCCGAAGGTGTAGAAACCAAAGACCAAGCAGATTTTCTAATAAGCATAGACTGCGACGAAATACAAGGTTACTATTATTCAAGACCACTTTCTGTTGATGCGCTGGAAGAATTCCTTAATAAGGAATAATGCATATGGCAGGTTGTGTAACTAGCTATGTATACAATAGTTTAAACTCAAGGAGAAGCTTTAGGAAAGAACATGGTGGTTATGGAAATGTTTAAACGATTTTTTCTCCACAACAATTTTCCGTTATATAGTGTATTCCCAAAAAACATTGGTGTATTGTTTGATAGCAAAAGGAGGATAAGATTATGAAACATGATATTGCACTATCAATGATATACTACATTTGTGGTTGTTTTTATATGTTTTTTGGTTTTTATATTTTTGCTCGCAACCCAAAAAGTCATATAAATAGGCTGTTTCTACTTATAACACTCTCAATGGCGGCTTGGTCATTTGCATATTCCTTTTCTACCTCTGAGCCTACTGCGGAAGCAAGAGCTTTTTGGTTATCTTTTTCTGTTTTTGGGTGGGGTGCGTTTTACAGCTTTTTTCTCCATTTTGTCTTAATTCTCACAAATAGTAGACTTCAATTAAATACACCAAGTAAAACGATTATATTTTATTTACCTTCTATAATAAGCATAATTCTGTTTGCACCACATGGATTATTTGCGGATGTACAATATGAACTGATACCGAGTGACACCGGGTGGAAGGATTTCTTCTCCCAAAATATTGGGTCGATTTGGATTATCTTATACTACATTATCTATTCTATCCCTGCTTTTATTTTACTTGTTCGCTGGTGGAAAAAAATCGAACCTCATACCCCTTTGAAGCGGTCTGTAACACATTTTCTAATATCTATAATTGGTCCCTTTTTGGCGGGTTCAGTAACTGATGTCTTTTCCGATGTTTTGGGATTAAATCAAATTCCCAGATTGGCAATTGTGTTTTTGATTTTTCCTGTGATATTTATGTTTATTACATTAAAAAAATTCGGGTTGATTCTTGAAAGAAGAAAAGCGAAATTTATTCCTAATGACGTTGAAAATATTCTGGAAAACCGATTGCGTTTATTTCAAACTGCTGCAGCTATGTTTACAATTGGTGCCGCAGGATCCTTTTTTGTAGAATATTATATAGGGGGAAAGAATTTTTCAGACGAATTTATGCTCGCTGTAGTTGTCTGGACTTTGGGTATTTTTTTACTGATTATTCCGTATGTAGCAAAAAAGCAAACTACTCAGAATACTCTTTTCCTGATAACAAGCATAGTGGGTATGAGTTTTTTCATTATTCAAGAGATGGATATAGGAGCAACAACTGTATGGGCAGTGTATATAGTATTTCTTCTGTTTTCTATTGTGCTTGATACCAGAGTCCATACTTTGATTTTTTTGATTTATGTCCTAATTACTCAAGTTGTTCTTTGGATTTTTTTCCCGGAAATTTCTGTCATTATCGATATTGTCCAGTATTTGAAAAGGATATTTATTATCGTTCTAACTTATTATGCGGTGCAGTATCTTACGAATGAATATGCTTCAAAGCTTCTGGGATATCAACGATTTTTGAAAAAACAGGAAATGCTTGAAAAAATTTCAACTAACTTTATTTCTGTAAATAATGATAATCTTAAAGAGAAAGTCGATGAAATGTTTAAAATATCAGCCGAAATACTTGAGTTTGATAACGCATATTTATTCGAGTTCGACGCAGATTATAAAAATGCAACTATTCACAATATGTATGTAAAAGATAATGATAGTAAATCATCTGTTTTTTATCCGGGAATGAAGTTTAATACAGCAGATTTTCCTGAAGTTCAACCCCTGATAGCTCGAAACTCACCTATAATAAGTGAAGATGTTACGAGTATCTCCGTTGATGAGAACGGATATCAAAGAGACTTTTTCTTGTCAAGGGGAATAAAATCTTTCTTTGCTTTTCCAATAATAGTCGACAAAAAAACTGATGGATTCTTTGTAATTGAATACAAAGACTTAATTGATAAAAGATCCACAGAAAGTCGATTAAACTATATGCAAATAATTACTAATATTTTGGGTGATACAAAGAAAAAGGGCATTTATGAAGAAATGCTGTACAATTTTGCGTATTTTGATGAATCTACAAAATTAGCAAACAGGAACTTGCTAAAAAAAGCCTTAGAGGAACTTATATATAATAGAGAAGAATCGGAAAAGCTGGTGATATTTAATGCTGAACTGGACAATCTGAGAATGATTAATGATACCTTCGGGCATAATGTTGGGGAGCAGATTGTAATAGAATCAGTATCAATGCTTAAAAAGTTGATGAAAGATGGATGTGATCTTTCAAGGGTTGGTAAAGGGAAATTTATTATTGTTATGCCTTTTGCGGAAACTGCCGAGCAGATAGATGAGTGTGCGAATAAAATAGTTGATGCTTTTTCTAATCCCATACTACCCAAAGGAGAAATTGAAGCATTATTTGTTAATGTTAATATTGGTATAGCCGTGTATCCGGAAGATGGAAGAGATGCGGATACTCTTTTAAAGAATGCAGATTTGGCAGGATATGAAGCGAAATCTTCTAGCAACAAGATTGTTTTCTATTCTGAACAACTAAAAAGCCGTGCTGAGGAAAATGCTTCACTCACGAATAGACTTTTCCATGCATTGCAAAATGAAGAGTTTTTTCTGGAGTTTCAACCTCAGATAAGCTGTAACACAGGGAAAACCGCCGGAATTGAAGCCTTGCTAAGATGGACAAGTGACGGTAAAAGAATACCACCTGATAGATTTATCTCGATACTTGAGCAAACTGGATTAATCTATGATGTGGGGCTTTGGGTACTTAAACAGGCGCTTAAAGAACATAACAGGCTAATAGCAAAAGGATTTCCAGANCTTCGTGTTTCTGTAAATTTGTCGGTTGTACAATTCCAAGAAGAAAGTTTTATTAATGATTTTAGAACGATTATTGAGGAAAGCAAGGTAAATCCAGAATATATAGAACTCGAAATAACTGAAAGTTTGTTTTCTAAAGATCCTGAGGATGTGCTTAAAAAACTGTACAAATTGAAGGAATTAGGAGTAAGAATTGCTATAGATGATTTTGGCAAAGGATATTCATCATTAAATAGATTGAAATTGGTACCTTTTGATAGAATAAAAATAGATAAGGAAATTATAGATTATATAAATTTAGAAGATAAGAAAGCTCCTATAACGCAAATCATTATTCTGTTAGCCAGAACTTTCAATGCCTATGTTACAGCCGAAGGTGTGGAAACAAAAGAGCAGGCGGATTTTCTAAAAAGTATAAATTGCGACGAAATACAAGGCTACTATTATTCAAAGCCTCTGTCAGCAGAAGTACTGGAGGAATTCCTAAAAAATGAATAATATATATTGATAATAAAACGTGTCAAATGAATTTGAATATGTATTAATGCAGTTTTAACAACACTAAAAGTTCTAGTGAATGTTTGTTTGAAATACTATAACCAAATTTTTTTGGTGCAATGGCAACACAATTGGTATGTTCAAGAATTGTAATTATGGTTATTCATATGGATTTATCTAAAAAACACTATTACTCTTTTTGCTTAGATTGACCTAGGTATGCATCAGTGATTTTGGGATTATGAAGCAGTTCTATTCCAGGACCTTCCATTACAATGCGACCGGTTTCAAGTACATAGGCATAATTAGAAGTACGAAGGGCAGCATTGGCGTTTTGTTCAATCAATAAAATCGTGATTCCTTCTTCTTGCAAGCGGCGGATAATATCAAAAATCTCTTTTACTACTAAAGGAGCCAAGCCAAGAGAGGGTTCATCCATCATAAGTAATTTAGGACGAGCCATTAAAGCTCTGCCAACAGCTAACATTTGTTGTTCTCCGCCCGATAGAGTGCCTGCTAGCTGCCAATGGCGCTCTTTAAGCTTAGGAAATCGCTGATATACTTGTTCTATGCTTGCATCAACTTCTTTTTGGTTGGTACGCAGATACGCACCAATTTTAAGGTTTTCAAGTACAGTTAAGTTAGGAAATACTCTTCGACCCTCCGGTACCATAACTATGCCTTTGCTAACAACGCTAGCAGTATCTAAACTGGAAATATCGCGTCCATCAAAATTGATAGAGCCGCCTTTGATTGGAACTAAACTGCTAATTGCACGAAGGATGGTGGATTTGCCGGCGCCATTTGCACCAATTAACGTAACAATTTGCCCTTGTTCTACCTGAAAACTGATTCCTTTAAGGGCTTCAATACCATCGTAGGAAACTTTTAAATCAGTAACAGTAAGCAAACTCATTCTTCATCCTCCCCAAGATATGCGGCAATCACCTTTGGATCATCCTGAACCTGCTGTGGCGTTCCGTGGGCAATCAATCGACCAAAATCAATTACGTAAATTCGGTCGGAAATACTCATTACTAAATCCATGTGATGTTCAATTAAAAGCACGGTAAGATTAAAGTGTTCTTTAACCTGTTTTATAAATTGTGACAATTCCGCCGTTTCCTGTGGGTTCATACCTGCAGCGGGCTCATCTAACAACAGTAATTTTGGCTTAGTGGCTAATGCGCGGGCGATTTCTAGCCGTCTCTGCTGTCCGTAAGGCAGGGAAGTGGCTAATTCGTCCTTAACATCTGCCAGCCCTACAACTTCAAGCATTTTCATGGCATGTTTCTGCATGGCTCTCTCCTGCAAATGATTAAGCCTAAACACAGCAGAAAAAACATTACATTTTTGGTGCAGNTGAGTTGCGATAAGCACGTTTTCAAAAACAGTTTGAGTTTTAAACAAGCGAATGTTTTGAAANGTCCTTGCCATTCCGAGTTTGGTAATTTTATCCGGCGTCAAGCAGACCTTTTCCTCAGGGAAATCTTTATTGCTGCCAGCGTAAATAGATTGCATCTTTTTGCTTGGTTGGCTAGAAACAATGAGTTTATCTTCAAAAAACACCTTTCCGCTGGTTGGGGGATAGATACCGGTGATACAATTAAAAGCAGTTGTTTTTCCTGCACCATTTGGTCCTATTATGGCGACAATTTCGTTTTGTTTTACTTCAATAGAAAAGTTATCCACGGCTAGTACACCGCCAAATTGCATGGTGATGTTTTTAAGTTCAAGCACATTATTAGCCACGGCGTTTACCTCCTTTCCGAGGTTCCATAAGACGTTTCAAACTAAATTCCTTGTCACCCATTATGCCTTTCCTGTAAAACAAAACTACTGCCATAATAATTACTGAAAACACAACCATTCTAAAGCCGGAACGAAGCAACGGCACTTTAAATGAACCAATATAGGTAACGTTATCAAGGAACCGTAGCCACCATTCGCTTGAAGCAACAAATAGAAAGCTGGCTAACACCGAACCGGATATGGAACCCATACCGCCAATAACTACAATAAGTAAAATTTCATAGGTCATGGCACTGGTGAAGGCTGCTGCCTGAACGGTTGTTTGGTACATAGCTAGTAGTGCACCGCCAATACCAGCAAAGAAGCTGCTTATTACAAATGCAAGCTGCTTATGGAAAAATAGGTTAATACCCATTGTTTCTGCAGCCACTTCATCATCTCGGATAGCTTTAAAGGACCTGCCATAGGTAGAATGGATTAGCAGTGCAATCAAAGCGATACAAATCCCTGAAACAGCAAAGGGGAAAAGAGCTGTATTAAAAGTGGTAAATTTTCTAAGAAGGTTGCTCCCATTGGTAATGGGACCTAAGCCGTCATATTGGAATATGGCGCGTATTATTTCCGCAAAACCAAGTGTGGCAATGGCAAGGTAATCACTTTTTAGCCTAAGCACAGGTAAACCGATAAGGAAAGCGAAAAATGCTGCTGCCAAACCTGCCAAAATAATGGCAACTGTAACTGGTAATGTAAACTGAATAATTCCACCCTGATAGTATTGATATACCTGTGCTCGGCTAGAAGGTTCAATTGTGAATATTGCATAGGTATAAGCGCCAATCAGCATAAAACCGGCCTGTCCCAAAGAAAATAGACCGGTAAAACCATTAAGCAAGTTCATAGAAACGGCCAGCAAAGCATAGATGGCACCTTTCTTTAGCACTGTCATAAGCATTGAATTGCTGCCTACCAAGTTTTCAACAATATATATACCTGAGTATAACATGGAGATTAACACAGCCATAAGGATGGCTCTTTGGTGTTTCTGTTGTTTTAAAAGCGCACTTGACGTTAGAGCCACAGATAAAATAAAAACAAACAATGCAAGTGCCAGCGTCACTTTATTGTTGAGGTAAAAGAACAAGTCCAGTTTTGTTTTTGTATCCAGATGTATCTTATCAGCAAAATCGTCCAGAAGACGATTAAGGTTACGTAAGGTTTTTTCTTGGTTATCATCAGAAAGGCTGTCGTTGATACGTTTTACAGCTTTTTCCAATCCGGCATCCTGCTGCATAACTTCAAGAGGCACTATATCTTCTAAAAGCGCAGATAAGTCAAGAGCGTTGATAGAAAAATAAAGCAAAAAAACAGCTAAAACAACAAGCAAGAAAGAGAGGGAAAATTTTAATACTTTCATCTGCGCCTCCTTATACTTTCTCGTGGGTTACTTCGCCAAACAGACCAGTGGGTTTAAAAATAAGTACAAAAATAAGCAAAGCGAAAGTGAAGGCATCAGAAAAGGTGGTAAGCCCCACTGCTTTGATAAAATTCTCCGCAATACCAATAATAAAAGCACCAATTACTGCCCCGGGGATTGAGCCGATGCCGCCAAACACTGCGGCAACAAAAGCCTTTAAACCGGGCATAGCGCCAGAAGTAGGAGTTACTGCAGTATAGTTGCTGAAATACAACATACTGCCAATGGCGGCGAGAAAAGAGCCAATCACAAAAGTGACTGATATAACATTGTTAATTTTGATACCCATAAGACGTGAAGTTTCAAAATCCTTGCTTACTGCGCGCATTGCCATACCAATCTTTGTATGGTTAATTAGCTGCACTAAAAGCAGCACTAATACAAGGGTTAACACCGGTGTTACTAATGTAACCATCTTAGTGGTTGCGGTGAAAATAGTAACGATGTTTGAAATCCAAGGTAATGTCGGGTATTGCTGAGCAAGACCGCCTGTAATATACCACATTAAATTTTGAAGCAGGTAGCTAACCCCTATGGCGGAAATCATTATAGACATTCGGGGGGCAGAGCGCAGTGGTTTGTAAGCAACCCGTTCAACTGTATAGCCCAATATAACAGTAAACAAAATTGTCAGGGGTAAGGACAAATAAAGCGGCATGGTAGCATTCATGTATACCATAGCATAGGCAGCAACAGTGAAGATATCTCCATGGGCAAAGTTAATCAACCGTAAAATACCATATACCATAGTGTAACCAATAGCTATAAGAGCGTACTGACCGCCAACAGAAATCCCCGCTAACAAGTAAGGTAGGTTAGCGTTGATAAAGTCATACATACTAATCTCCCTCTAAAATTTGGGGACAAGAACATTGACTTGCCCCCGTATTTTTGAATTGATGTAGTGTAATTTTATTTGGAAATATCGCTTACGGTTTGTACCTTTACAAATTCCCAGGTGACCGTTTCATTATCAGATTTGATGATAAATGCCTGGTCGCGTTTAGCGTCTCCATTTTCATCAAAGGCTATAAAACCGGTAACACCATCAAAGGTAACATCAGCGATTGTGTCAGCAATGTCATCCCTATCTCCGGAGTCTGCTAACTTAAGTGCTTCTAGGGCAACCATGTATCCATCATATCCTAGAGCAGAAACAGCAGCGACGATATCGTTACCACCGTTGTTGGCGAGCTTTTCAGGGTTTTCGTTAAGCCATGCCTTAAAGCCGGATACAAACTCTGCTGCAAGAGTACCGGTGTCGCCTTCATCAAAGAAAGTAGATACGCTAATGGATAGATCTGTTCCTTCCGCTGCCTTGAGGATAACGGAAGAATCCCATGTATCACCAGCTAAGATGGGAATTGTTATACCATTGGCAGCGGCTTGAGTGATTATTTGGGACGCAAACTCAGTTGAAGTAGGGGCAAAAATTACTTCTGCTCCGCTGTTTACAGCACTGGTAAGATAGGCAGTAAAATCGCTGGTTCCAAGAGGAAATTCTTCACCTTTTACTTCACCGCCCAGTTCTTCAAAGGCTTTTGTGAAATAATGGGCCAAGCCAACATCGTAGTCATTTCCAAGCTGTGCTAAGGTGTAAGCTTTAGAGGCATTAAATTCATCCTTCGCAAAATTTGCAAGCACTGTGCCCTGGAAAGGATCAAGATAGCAAATGCGATAGTATAGCGGATTACCAAGAGTAACTTGCGGGTTTGTGCAGGAAATGCCGATTGCAACAACGCCTGCTGTATCGAAGATGTCTGCTGCAGCAATAGAAACGCTAGAACCATAAGAGCCGAGTACTATGCTGGCACCCTCGCTTACCAATTGCTGCGCAGCTGAAGGCGCTTTATCGTTTGAGGATTGGTTGTCCACTTCTACAAGCTTAATTTTATATACGCCGTCGGACAGCTCTACTGTAGGGGCAACGAAGTTTGCATAATACATGCCCAAGGTTTCCTGTTTTCCACCTGGACCATTTATGCCTGATGCGGGTTCGTAGATGCCAATAGTTATTTCACCGGCATAGCCTTCAGCTATAGCTATTGCTGGTAGCAACATAGCTAAAATGAGAATTAGTGCGAAACATTTCTTCACGATAAATACCTCCTAAAAGTTCTTTTTGATAATATACTATTTTTAACCTGACATTGTCAAATTTATATGCAATTATTAAACAATAAATTGCATAATTTATTGTCATTACTGCTAGCAGTTTTTTTGAGAAAACCTGCCTAATTGATAAGTATACGGTAAATTTCTTAAAAATTTTCATTTTATTATCAATCTATGCTATAATATCAAAAAGATTCAATATGAGGAATGTAATGAATAATAACATAATTAGGATACACAACGGCAATTATACAGGTGGCTTAAAGAATATTGAAGATGCAATAGCTGATGTATTTGATGATGATATCGGTATGACTCCGGAAAGCCTCAAAGCTGTAATTGACGCTATTCGTGAAGCTATTAATGATGGAGCTAAGTTTATAGTTCCGATAGAAACGCCCAATTACAAAAGTGGAAAAACTGCTTCTAGAAGAATAAAAAATAGACACATATTAGATATCTCAGAACTTCCGGAAAATTTTGTTTTTGATATTAAAATTTTACAACTGGATGGCGATGATTTTGCTTTTGGAGCTTTTACCAGTCGGGAAAAACTTATGATGGTTGAAGAAATACCAACCATAACTATTGACATTGAAAGCTATCTTGAAAAAGCCTGGATGACATCTAATATAGCTGGAATAGTTATAAACCCTTGGCACTTACAGTTCTTTCTGCCCAATGAATTTATCGAAATGATTTTTGAAAAAAACATACCTAAACTTAGGTATAATGAAATTAAAATTATTACCGATGATATTACCAAGCTTGATACAATGTGTATTGTAAATGCCGCAAATAACACTTTACTTGGTGGAGGTGGTGTTGATGGAGCAATTCATAGCGCAGCAGGGTCTGAACTACTTTTAGAGTGCCAAGCTCTTGGGGGGTGTGAAACGGGTCAAGCAAAAATTACCAAGGGCTATAATCTTAAAGCAGATCATGTTATCCATACTGTAGGACCTGTGTATAGCGGAGATAATAACGATGCCAAAATGCTTCGCCATTGTTATTGGAACAGCTTAGAATTGGCTCGGGAAAATGACATATACAGTATAGCATTTCCTGCTATTTCAACCGGTGCATATGGCTATCCTGTTAAAGAGGCAACAGAAATTGCGCTTAACACTACATTTGATTGGATGGATGCAAATTACTTTTACGGCATGGAAATCACATTTGTGTGCTTCAATGATGAAACCGTAAAAGTATACAATGATACATTTAAAGCGATACAAAAGAAAAGGGAAAAAACAAAATATCCTCCCGTTATTAAATACGATGGCAGTCTAATAAAGCGGGCGATGCAATTTGCGATTGAGTGCCATGGTGATGATATACGTAAGGGTGCTGAACGCCCGTATATTTTACACTCGATGGAAACCATGATTATACTATCTCGTATGAAGGCGGATTCTAACTTAATTGCAGCCGGTATATTGTATGATACTATTGGGTATAATGATACTAAGCTTATTGATATATATGAGCAGTTCGGTACAGATGTTGCAGCTTTAGTGAATATGCATACAGAAAACAATAAAATGAGCTGGTTTAAGCGTAAATTATACACCGTAAATCTGCTGTACAGAATATCAAAAAGAGATATGTCGCTTAAGCTGGCAAGCGAGCTTGCTAACTTAAGAGAGATATTTTCTGATTATAAGCTTATCGGAGATGAAATATGGAACCGCTTCAATGTACCAAGAGAGAGTTTAGCATGGTATTATAGAAAACTTATTGTAGCGTTATCGGATATGCAAGCTGATGAGAATACCAGGTATTTTTTCTGGGAATTACTGGATTTATTTAAAGAGTTATTCGTAATATATTATGTAGACGAAGCAAAAGGAATCCTCTATGAGTATTCGTTCGATGGCTCTACGAGAATTTTTATAAAGAGCAATCCACAATGGCTGGATTTTTATGATGAGATTCCTGACGATACCAGACCTATATCGCTTAAAGCCGCCAATAACTTTGAGGATAATTGGAACAAGCCTCTTTGGGAGGCGGTAGCTAAGGATTTGAAAAATGGAAAATACATGTTTTATTCTTCTGACATAAGAAGCTTTTCTATTGAAATTAAAGATAAGCGGCTAACCTTTTTTGATAATGGCTATAGACTAACTAAAAGAAACAACAAGATAAAAACCGACAATATGATGACACTCTATAAGGCGGATACTGCAAGGTTATTATTGGAACTTAGGCAAATATACGGTGTAAAGATGAAGCTGGGAACGATTTTCAAAAAAGAATACGGCAATGAAAATGGGTATATGACATTCATAAATTTCTGTGAAGATAATTACATTGAAGGCGTTCTTACCTCAATATAATTAAATATTCATAATGAAAACACATGAGCTAAAGAATTAATTGATATCATAAAAAATCATATTATCCGAAATGTTTCTGACGCCCTCTCGCCATTCATTAAGAAATGCTTGGGGATTTTTATGCCTTAATTGTGGGTTGTTAGTTAGTGCTTTAATTGTTGTATTATATAATTCTTTGCTGCTTTCCCAGTCTTCATAGCTGTTTGTGTTGCGGTTTCCAAGCAGCGTCATCGCAAGTGCGCCCATTATATATACATTTACTTTTTCACCGAGTATTGTGTCTTTATAAGCTTCAGGGGGAAGGTATAATGACGAGCCTGAAAGGCGTGCAACACTATTATCAAAGGGCATAGAAACAAAACTATTTATGCTTGTAAGCGTCAATGAATAATTGGATATATTAAACAGTAGACTTTTGTCGGAAATACCTGCGCAAATAAGGTCAAGATGTGATGCCTTATTAATAAAATCGAACATATTGTCTAGCATGATATACCTGTAATATATGGGTATATTTTTAAGTGCTTTTTTATATTCTGGTAGTGGTCCTAAGGGTAAACCATCAATATAATCAAACAGCAACAGAATACCACCTTTAAGCTCAATATGATATCGTAAATTTACAAGCGCACTATGCTTTAACTTGTCATATAGGGGAATGGCGTTAATCAGACGTTGGACGGAGTTTTCGGTCGTACCAATATAATTTTTGGTTTGAGCGCCTGCATATTTAAGAAACAACTTTTCGTTATTTTTCTTTACACCAAAACAAAGGTTTCCGGATATTAAATCATCATGTACGGTAAAAACCTCATCAAAACTATTTAGAAAGCTTAAATCATGCGGAGCTTTAAGTTGAATACTATGTCCAGAAACAGTGTATGTGTACATATAGAGCTATATTATTCGCGTATAAAGGTGTCGTATATACTACGTATTGATGTTTCAAGGTAATCTTCATCTATGCCTATTATTATACAAAGTTCACTTGGCGCAAATATGATTGTCTTTATTACTATTCCTTGCTCTGCAAGTGCAGTAAAAAGTCTAGCGGCAATACCTATTTTTTTAGACATTCCACTGCCTACAACTGCAACCATGGCAAGTTTATCAGTAAAAACTATACTATCAGGATTTACTGCGGATTCTATTTCTTCTTTAAGCTTATCCTTGCATTTGAAAAGTGAATCGGTAGAAACGATTATACTCATAGTATCAATCCCCGTGGGGAGGTGGTCAAAGGTGAGATTATGCTTTTCTAAAATCTGTAGTACTTTTCTGCCGAAACCAAGTTCAGAGTTCATCCGAAGCTTTTCAATCGTTATTGCAGTGAAACCTTTTTTCCCTGCGATACCAGTAACTAGGGGTAAATGCGCTTTTTGCTGGGGAAGGTAATGTATCAGTGTTCCAGGGTGCAAAGGATCATTGGTATTTAATATTTGAGTGGGAATACCAGAAGCTCTAACAGGGAATACAGAATCTTCATGAAGTACAGTAGCACCCATGTAAGATAGCTCCCTTAACTCTTTATAAGTGAGCTGTTGAATATACTTAGAATCAGGAACGATTCTTGGATCAGCAGCGCGGAAGCCGGATATATCAGTCCAATTTTCGTATATATCAGCATTTATACTTCTTGCGATAAGTGCTGCGGTNATATCACTTCCGCCTCGTGAAAANACATGATAGTTTCCCTTTTGAGTCTNTCCCATAAAACCCAGGAATGACACATTTATCAAGGGTTGCTAAATGAAGCTGAATTTGTTCGTGAGTTTTAGATTGATCAAGCTCTCCATTAACATTGAAG
>JGI24710J26742_10003617_pt1 | contig 13002 bp, 11 predicted proteins | sample BioPla2DNA2_FD_26742 | JGI IMG/M metagenome (IMG submission 26742) | reverse complement strand
ATTTGATTCTCATGGTTGGGTATACTGATATTTGTTATGCCTGCACTAGGTTTAATCACTGCATTTTTTATTTTTTTATTATTTTCTATTTGTTTTATTAATGCGTATGTACAAAAGACAACTCCTATTAGCGTTAATACTACTGCAATTATACGATAATTTTCAATAACAAATTCTAATATCATAATAGTAATTCTTAACATCAAATCGCTATCGCCTCCTATTCTATTTCATTAACAATTTAATCCAGCAAACCATTAAGAAACGGCTCAAAATGTTTTACTTCTAAACTATTGCATAGACAGGCATACAGAAATTTCACACATATTTAAAATAAGAATGAAGTATTATCAGTCTTTTTGTATATTATGTTTCTTGTTTTATCAGATTCTGCCTGTTTTCGTCTACTGCTTTTCTACATTTAAGTAAAATATNTTCCATGCAAGTCAAAAAACTTCAATACTCTCCCTTTCCGCGTCATATTGACATACGGCTACAACTTGCTTCACAATGTATCATCCACATTTTTCTCCACTTAAATAATATACACTCTTTGAAATATTCAATAAACCTTGACATATGACTGCTCACAAAAGTAAAATGTACATTGTAAGAATGAAGAAAATAAAATGAATAAACACACAAATGACGATTCTAAAGGAGAAGCTATGTTATCCAAATTTATCGAATACATCAAAAAAAACAAATACTTGATTTTAATAGCTGCAGGTGTTATATTGAGGCTTATCTGGGTGTTTGCCATGCCTACATATCCCGAGACCGATTTTATGTGGTACCATGTAAAAGGAGTGGAGCTTTCGCAAGGCAAAGGCTTTTTATATGGATTCTATCCCTATTATACGGGAATTCCCGGTATGCCTACTGCTTTCAGACCCATAGGCTATCCCGGAACCCTGGCGGTGCTCTATTTTATATTCGGATCAAGTTTTTTCGGCATTGAGTTCATGGTAGCAAAGCTATTTAACATCGTTCTGTCAACACTGATTATGTTTTTGACATACAAACTTGCAAATCAATTTTTCGGAAAGAAAATTGCATTTATAACTCTGCTGATTTATGCCCTATCGCCGCTTGCAATCACTTATAACAGCATTATTTGCTCCGAATTATTGTTTTCGGCAATTTTAATGCTTTCAATATATCTGTACTTTAACAAGAACAATCCTTTTGTTATAGGTCTTTTAATCGGTTATTTAACTCTGATAAGACCCATTGGCGTTTTTATTCCGGCAATTTTCGTGCTTTACGAGTTTATAAAAAAAGATGTGAATTTAAAGAAAAAAATAAAGTATATAGTTTCTTTCGCAGTTTCGGTTGCCTTGGTTATAACTCCATGGATTGTTCGAAACTACCTAGCTTTCGGCGAATTTGTTTTTTCCACCAACGGGGGCTATGTCTTTTACGTAAACAACAATGACTATGCCATCGGTTCTTGGAGTGATCCGTTTAAATACCCCGACAGCCCCATGCTGAAGTATAAAACCGATGAAGGCGGTTTTGATGAGATGGCCGTCAATAAGTATGGTAAGGAACTTGCCAAACAATGGATAAAAGACAATCCCAAAAGGTTTATCGAACTGGCCTTTTTGCGTATTGCCAATTCTTACTGGTATAAAACCGATGATATTATGTGGTCTCTGACCACAGACATAAATGAGTGGCATCCGATAACTTCAAAGGCCAAAAAGCTCGAAAAGCTTTTGTACAGGCCCTTCTATATTGTACTTTTTATTTTCATACTATATGCACTTATAAGGTTTATCCGCAAAAGGAAAATAGATTTTACCACCTTCATTCTTCTTATTTTCCTGTACTTTAATGCCATGATGTTTGTGCTTGAAGGGAATTCACGATACGTCTTCCCGCTTCACCCTATTTATTCGATAGGCGTGGCATTTATTATGTTTAGTATTTTAAAGTTTTTATTTCCTAAGAAATTTTCTGAAACATAAAAGGTATTGTTGAAGACTCAGGCTTTTTAAGCCTTGTATAAATATCATGAAAGGAACGATGTTTTAAAATGAAACTTGGAATAGTTGGACTGCCTAATGTTGGCAAAAGTACTCTTTTTAATGCAATAACTAAAGCCGGGGCAGAATCTGCAAACTACCCCTTCTGTACAATTGAACCCAATGTAGGAATCGTAGCCGTACCGGATGAAAGGCTGAGTAAACTCGCCGAAATGCATAATCCCGAAAAAATTACACCCACAACAATAGAATTTGTTGATATAGCAGGTCTTGTAAAGGGAGCAAGTAAGGGAGAAGGTCTCGGAAACAAATTTCTGTCCCATATAAGGGAAGTCGACGCCATAGTACATGTTGTTCGCTGCTTTGAAGACAGCAATATTGTCCATGTAGAAGGATCTATTGGTCCTGTCCGTGACATTGAGACTATAGAAATGGAACTTATATTGGCTGATATGGAAGTTATGGAAAAAAGGATAGATAAGACCCGTAAAATGCTAAAGACCGGAGATAAAAAATATCAGGTGGAATTGGAGCTTTATGAAAGGATTATGAAAACCCTTGAAGAAGGAAAACCGGTACGCTCTTTAAGTCTTTCCGATGATGAAGAGAAAAAGCTATTGGATCAGCTCTTTTTATTGACTTCAAAGCCTGTTTTATATTCAGCAAATGTATCTGAAGAGGACTTAAACTTCAAAGAACCCAATCCTTTCTTAAGGGAGCTTATGGAGCATGCCAAGAAGGAAGGCTCTGAAGTAATGGTTATTTGTGCAAAGATTGAAGAGGAAATAGCCCAATTGGAAGACGATGAAAAGGCTGAGTTCCTATCGGAGTTAGGGCTGTCGGAATCCGGGCTTGACAGGCTCATAAAAGCAAGCTACAAGCTTTTAGGGCTAATAAGTTTTCTTACTGCTGGACCCCAGGAGGTAAGGGCATGGACCATAGTCAACGGAACAAAGGCACCTCAGGCCGCTGGCAAAATCCACACTGACTTTGAAAGAGGCTTTATCCGGGCTGAGGTTGTTGCCTATAATGACCTTATTAGTCTGGGTTCATACAATCTTGCAAAAGAGAAAGGTCTTGTGCGTTCCGAAGGAAAGGACTATGTTATGAAAGACGGAGATGTTACACTGTTCCGTTTTAATGTATAACTTCAAAACAAATATATCCATAGGATATTCCTCATACAAAAGCAAAAGGGCGTCGAGTCCTTTCGCTTTTGCTTCATGAAATCCCACTAAATACAAGTCCTATGACTCGATGCCGTGGAACTTTTTTATTTTATAGATATACTGCCTATTAGAATAGACTTACTAACCCTTGGTCTTTTTGCAAATTCACTGAACTTCTACATCTCCAGTTTCATTTTCTTCGTTTTCCATGCTTTCATCTTCAGTGTTTTCCTCATCCGTATCTTCACCGTCATCTAATTCCTCAAGTTCGCTATCCGTGAGTATAATGCTAAGATCCAGTATTGAAATCAACTTTTGCCCCTTTTTTCCCACACATTTTAGATAATCATTATATACCTTCCTGATAAGTTCTGGAGTTTCTTCTATATCTTTTGAAGACAACCTTATGATTTCATAGACATCATTCACCATAAAGCCTATCAGTCTGCCTTCAATTTGAGTAATTATCACCTTAGTTTTCTTTGTTATCTCAGTATCTCCAAGTTTGAACCTTTTATTAAGGTTAACAATGGGAACTACATTACCTCTAAGGTTTATTACTCCTTCAACAAACTTGGGCGTTTTTGGCATTTTGGTGATATCCTCATGTTTAACAATCTCTCTAACCTGGGAGGTATCTACCCCACAAATCCCATCATTAAGACAAAATACTACTATCTGCATGTCTTCCATTAGTACACCCTCCTTATTATGAGTTTTGTGCATATATATGTTTAGTTATTTGAGTTTGACAAAAGACCAACTTCCACCAATAATTTTCCTAGTTTTTTCCTTGATGCCGGGTTATCAATAGAACTACTCATAAGTATTCAACCTTTCTGATAAGAAAGTCTATTTAAGAAGAGAAGTTTACTATAACTTATATATTAAACTAAAAATTCAAAATTTACAACCTCATTTAAGAATATTTTTCTTCATATTTAGTGGAATTTCACAGAGTAAAATGACCAAAAAGCAGATAAACTCGCTGTCCTTGAGCTTTTATAAATTTAATGCCCTTATTTTTTTTTAAAAAAAGTAATTGACTGATGTATTTATACATGGTAAAATTAATAAAAATATAGAGGAATTCAATTCTTCTTATTTGTGTTTGTTTGTTGGATTTGTAAAATAGTTAATAAATTATTTCAAAAGCAATGATGGGGTAAAGTAGGTTATACAGTCTTTTTTAGCGAGCTGGGGATGGTGTAAGCCCGGTAAAAGTAGTATAATTGAAGTTCACCTCTGAGCTGTTGGCTGAAAAGTAGCATTTACTAAAGTAGGCTTAACCGGAGCTTTCACCGTTAAAAGAAAGGTTGTATCGGATACTTTAATGTATTCCCGTACAATAATGAGTGGGCATTTTGCCAATTTGGGTGGTAACGCGTGGATTTCAACTCCTCGTCCCTTAATAAGGGATGAGGAGTTTTTTAATTTCCAGGGTTTCACGAATTGAAACCCGCCAAAAACAAAAATAAGCTTGATACCAAAAGTCTAATAAAAAAATGGAGGTTGTTGTTATGATTATTGTAATGAGTCAAAATGCTACAAAAGAGCAAATTAGAAATGTTGAAAAAGCCTTGTCTGACTTGGGCTTTAAGACACATCCCATCTTTGGAGATATTAAGACGGTAATCGGTGCAATCGGTGACAAAAGGCTTCTAAACACCAATTTTATCTCCAACATGCCCGGAGTTGAACACCTTGTCCCCATCATGAAACCTTATAAGCTTGCGGGCAAAGAACTACAAAAGAATCCCACAATTGTAAAGGTAGGCGATGTTAAAATAGGCGGTCCCGAAGTAGTGGTTATGGCCGGACCCTGTGCCATTGAAAACATGGATACCTATCTAGAAACCGCAGGAAAGGTGAAACAGTCCGGGGCGAAAATACTGCGCGGTGGTGCTTTCAAGCCCCGAACATCTCCTTATGCCTTTCAGGGGCTCGAAGAAGACGGTCTGAAAATAATGGCTGCAGCCAGAGAAGCAACCGGTCTGAAGCTTGTCACCGAAGTTGTTGACACAAGGGATGTTGATTTGGTGGCATCCTATACCGACATTATTCAAATCGGTGCAAGAAATATGCAAAACTTCAGGCTTCTCAAAGAAGTGGGAATGCATCAAAAGCCGGTGCTTTTAAAAAGGGGTGTTTCGGCCACTATCGAAGAATGGCTAATGGCGGCTGAATATATTATTTCAGAAGGAAATCCGGATGTTATTCTATGCGAACGGGGAATTCGAACCTATGAGACCTCTACCAGAAACACAATAGATATGAGTGCCATACCCGTCGTAAAAGAGCTGTCCCATCTGCCTATTATACTTGACCCCAGCCATGCAGCGGGTACCTGGAAGTATGTAACTGCTTTATCAAAGGGTGCAATTGCAACGGGAGCGGACGGATTGATCATTGAAGTACACTCATCACCAGACGTTGCCCTTTGTGATGGTCCTCAGTCATTAATTCCTTCAAAGTTTGAACAGCTTATGAATGAGCTTGACCCAGTGGCAAAAGCAGTAGGAAGAACCATGTAATTGTGTGATTTGTTATAAAGAACTGTTATAACAAAAGCTCATGGGCATCGAGCCCATTCGCTTTTTGGTCATTTCACTTCGTGAAATCCCACTAAATTAAAGCTTCAGTGGAAATTTTATTTCTGCTGAAGCTTTAAAAATTATGAATAATCATGAATAATTATGAATATAGAAAAATAAATACGTATTTATTAACCCGCAGTTGGCAATCCATACACGATACGGCAAAGCTTATCCCCTTTAAATAATATAACAAACCCTACCGCACCGGTCATCTCATCATTATCATCAACCATAGCACCCGGTATGTATGCAGCCTTGTCAAATGCTCTATATTTGTCTTTTTCTTTCAAATCCAACAATAACTTTTTTATTTCTACCGGTGCCTCACTATCATCACTATAAAGCACCGACTCCAGATCATATATTTCCTTATTCTCAAAAACCTCATTAAATTCATCAACTTTTTATTGACCAACAGCATTGCCTAGAAATCATTCAAATTCTTGCCCCTTTTAGGCTTCTCAAGGATTAGACAATAGTATTGCTGAATTAATATATGCACATCTAAACCTTCCCATAAGCCATCCTCATAGGTTTCCATCGATATTCATTTTACTAGAGTATGGTATGCTTTTCAAGTATAAATTTAACTCAATTTCTCATATACGAATCAATATCAATCTGCACCGCTTCTCTGAGCTTTCCGATTTCGTCATAGCTTACAACTATGTTCTTCCCTATCTCCTTTGCGTAATACAGAGCCTGATCAGCATAATCAACAACCTTTTTTATGTCATCGGAGTGTCTTGGAAACTGTGCAATACCACAACTGACAGTAATCTTCACTTTTTCCTTGCCTTCACCGGTCAACAGCCTTTGGTTCTCTAACTGTCGCCGGATCCTATCCCCTATGCTTTTCGCCACTTCAAGGTCTAAATCCCGGATCAGAATCATAAACTCCTCTCCCCCATAGCGAACAGGAATATCGGTCTTTCTAATGCTCTGCATTATTATCTCACCAAAAATCGAAAGAAGTTTGTCACCCCACACATGTCCGTATGTATCGTTAAACTTCTTAAAATTATCTAGATCAAACATCAAAACGTTCAAAGGCATCTTGGAATACTCCGAGTATAGTGCTTCTTCTTCCAGCTTTTGTTCAAGACAATGTCTGTTAGCAAGTCCCGTGAGCTTATCTGTTCTTGCCAATTTAAACTCCCTTTTGTGCATCTCGTCATATTTTTTGACCTGCAAAACTACCATCGATACTCCGTAAGAGGTCAAAAGTATATACAAATCCCTTAACGTAAGTTTTATAAAGTTTATCTGTTCAATTGCATCAATTTGTGCAACTATTATTGTAAAAGAGTATAGTGCTATAGTAAAAATACTTATGTTTACTATAGCTGCAACATCTTTATTTACACCGAAATAAGCAACGGTAAAAATCAAAAGTATATAAATATCCGAATCAATGCCTCCTAGAAACAATGAAAAAACACATATTAAAAACACATCCAAATAATACATTAGATTTATAAGTTTTTTAACCCGCCGCAGTCTTTTTAATGAAAGGAGCACAGTCAAAATTGTATTGTATGCCAAGGCTACAATAAAGGTCAACCAGAAACTTGTTAATGAAAGTGGACAATCCGAGACTATAAGGAACATCGGAATAACAAACAAAAGATTAATCCATTTAAAATAAAGATAATTTTTATTAGTCCGAATTCCTTTCATTTTTTTCACTTTAATGGATTCGCTCGTTATATTATTCATCACATTTACCTCTAAATGGTAATTTTTCCACTAACTCATTCATATTTTACCTTTACTCTTAAATATTTGTCGGCTTAATTGGATTTATATTTTAGATGATTACAATTATTATGTTTGTTAATATCAAAAGTAGAATTAATAAATGATCGCATGGAGTATTTTTCCTGATATTCACTNTATATGTTTTTAGGTAAGGGAATCAGGACTTATTTACTATGTTTTTTTGTGAATTTTAAGGCATTCTAATCATTAACATTAAAGGAATACAAGTATATAATAGTATTAGAGGGTAATTACCCAACTTTATAAAATAGGGTGAGGCTTATGCAAACACTCCAGAACTGTGAAAGATGCGGAAAATTATATAAGTCAAATGGTTTTTCTAGATTATGTCCACCATGCTGGGAATATGACGAATTCGATTTCCATAAGATCAAGGAATATCTGTCATCCCATCCCGGAGCTAAGATTTTCGAAGTTTCCAGTGCACTACGCATTTCAGTGGGAAAGATCAAACGATACCTGCGGGAAAGCAGGCTTGAAATAATAGAAAGGGAGAATCATTTCCTTTTCTGCGATTGCTGCGGAAAAAGCATTCGCTCAGGTAAATATTGTGATGATTGCTATAGAAATACTCAAAGAACGGTATCAGTCATGTATACAGGAAGACAAAGAACCAGGCGTTCAACTATGGTCAGTTTCAGATCCGTATAGATATGCCATTATTATTGATACATCTCTTTAGGGAGCATATTATTTATTTGAATAAAAATATGGAATAAGCCCAAATTTATAGAACACCTTTCTTCACATTCTTTTAGTGCACCTGTTCTTTAACTGTTATTCATCTTTGTCATAAAGCATTTTGTATATGGTATAATAATTTTTGACTCTTTTAACATAAATATCTGTTTCCTTATAAGGAATCTTGTCGAGGGTTTCCCCTGTATTGCTATACCTGCTGTCTTTGAGCCAGGAATTTACTTTCCCGCCCCCGGCATTATATGAAGCAATAATAAGGTCATCGTCTTTAAACTGACCTTTTAAATTGTTCAGAAACCAACATCCGAACTTTATATTTGTGTCCGGATTATATAAAGACTCTATCTTAAAATCCTTTATTCCCATCATTTCAGCAATCCATAATGCCGTTTCGTCGGTGACCTGCATCAAGCCCCGGGCACTCTTTGGCGAGGTTGCATTAGGATTAAAGCTGCTTTCGGCCTTAATAATAGAAAAAACAAGATACGGATCCAGACCGTATTCATAAGAATACCTATAAACATATTCTTCATACTTTAAAGGAAACATTCTTTTTACAGCACCTTCAAAAACAAATATAATTGCCACCAAAAATACTGCAAGAATAAGTATCAGTTTTAAATTAATTCTACGCCTTCTTATCACAAATATACCACCTTGAAAATCTTTCAGTCTAATTGAAACCTTCTGTGATTCTCTTCCACTTCTGTTTTCAAATCTTCGAAACTGCCATCGTTTAGTATTATAACATCGGCAATGCTGCAATAATAATCATCATCGGGTTGTGCCTTCATTCTTTCAAGTACCTGTTCACGGGTCAAACCATTTCTTTTCATAACCCTCTTAATCCTGTTTTCCTTGTCTGCCAATACAACCCAGACCTGATCTGCAACATCAAGAAAACCATGTTCTATCGGAATTGCAGCATCTATAACAACATTCTTCTCCCCATTCTTAAGTTCATTAAGCTTTTCTATTATTATCCGAGCAATATGTTTATGGGTAATACTATTTAAGGTATTGAGCTCTTCTTCATCTTGAAAAACTATGGCTGCAAGTCTTTTCCTATCAAGATCACCGTTATTATCGAGTATCTCATCACCAAAATAATTCACAATTTCCCTATACACTTCATGCCCTTTTTCAGTGATACTTCGATATATGGCATCAGCATCAATTACTGCCGCTCCCATGTCGGACAAAATCTTTGACACCGTACTCTTACCGCTCCCGATTCCTCCAGTCACTCCAATTGTTTTCACATGCAACCTTCCTTTTTACTTTTTTATTTTATAAGTTAAGAAAATTTTTCTACAATCAAAAATTTTCTTTGAACCGAGGTGTTATCAAAGAGTTACTCACTTGGTTTCGTACCAATTATTGCCTGACTTAACCTCTACAACCAAGGGCACCTTCAACCTAACAGCATTCTCCATGCCATCTTTAAGAATTTTTACCACTTCTTCCTTTTCATCCTTAAACATTTCTATTATCAGTTCATCGTGCACCTGCAAGATCAACCGGGATTTCAATTGTCTCTTTTTCAGTTCTTCATGAACCCTCACCATTGCAATTTTAATAATATCGGCAGCACTTCCCTGTATAGGCGTATTCAAAGCAACACGCTCTCCAAAGGATCTGACATTGAAGTTTCGCGATTTTAATTCAGGAAGATACCTTCTTCTATTGAACATGGTGGTTACAAAGCCTTGGTTTCTTCCCTTCTCTACTATATCATGCATATACTGCTTTACCTTCGGATACCTGTCAAGGTAACCATCTATATACTTTCTCGCTTCCTTTCTTGTTATACCCAAATCCTTTGCAAGACTAAAGTCACCTATCCCATAAATAATACCAAAATTAACGGCCTTAGCCCTCGACCTCATGGTTGGTGTAACCTCATCTACCGGTATTTCAAAAACCTTCGCCGCTGTGGATGAATGTATATCCTCATTGCTTAAGAAAGCATTTATCATGTTTTCATCGGCGGTTATATGGGCTAGAACCCTAAGCTCAATTTGTGAATAATCGGCATCAAGAAGCTGGAAATCATCGCTTGAAGGTATAAACACCTTCCGAATCTTCCTTCCCATCTCAATCTTTATAGGAATATTCTGAAGGTTGGGTTCGGTACTGCTTATCCTTCCAGTTACCGTCACAGTTTGGTTGAGGCTGGAATGTATCTTGCCCGTTTCAGGGTTTATAACCGACAGCAGCCCTTCGGCATATGTGGTCTTCAACTTCATTAGCTGTCTGTATTGAAGTATCTCTCCAATCACTTCATGACGGTCGGAAAGCTCTTCTAAAACTTCCGCGTTGGTGGAATACCCGGTTTTTGTTTTCTTTATAACCGGAAGCCCTAGCTTTTCAAATAGGATAACCCCCAGCTGCTTTGGAGAATTAATATTAAACTCCTCACCTGCCAGAGAGAATATTTTGCTCTTTATTTCCTCAATCTTTCCGTCCAATTCCCGCGAGAACTCCACCAGTTCGGAAACATTAATCTTAAACCCATGGTATTCCATGTCCGCCAGTGTCTTAACCAAGGGTAGCTCTATATTGAAATAAAGATCCTTCTGTCCGTTTTCATCAAGCATCTTGTCAAGCTTACTGCTAACCTGGTCTATAACATAGGGATATTTTCCCACAACCTCTGAAAGGGTCTTAACTGGCATATCCCTGAATAAAGTGAAGTTTTTACCCTTCCCGGAAAGCATTTCAACCGATTCCACACTTAAGCCAAGATACTCTGAGGCCATTTCCGACAAAGTATAGGTATCCTTTGAAGGGTTTATTATATATGCACCTATCATGGTATCAAAGGCTAGACCTTGAAGCTCTATTCCTTTATTATTCAAATATACTATAAAGTTTTTAAAATCATGACCATATTTTTTTATATCGGGGTTCTCAAGAATCTCTTTAAACCGGATAAAGAATTTTTCTTCTTCAATATGACTAACAAAATCAACATACCATACCCGGTCTTCTCCAACGGAAACTGCTAGGGCGGCAAGTTTTTTGGTGAATTTCCCCACCTTGTCAAGCATATAATATATATATGCTTTTTTTGCCGTGGAAATTGAATCCCTTAATTCATCAAGTTCATCATTGCTTTTAATAATTTGAATGTCAGCTCTAACACTGTCCCCTTGAGAGACACCCTTTAACCCAAACTTGTCTATAAAACTCTTAAACTCTAGCCTCTTAAATATTTCATAGGTTTTTTTTCTGTTTATTTCCATTCTTTCAAGATCTTCAAAATTGCAAAGAGACGGTACATTCCTGTCAATCGTGGCAAGCTCTCTGCTCATATACGCCTGTTCCTTATAGGTTTCAAGCTTTTCCCTCACACTTTTTCTGGTTACCGAATCTAAAGAATCATATAAATTATCAAGGCTTTCAAACTCTTTAATGAGTGATAATGCTGTTTTCTCACCAATGCCGGGAACTCCTGGAATATTATCGGAGGCATCACCCATTAATGCTTTAACATCAATAAATTGCTGGGGTTCTATCTCATACATCTCAACTATTCGTTGGTAATCATACTCCTCAGTTATGGTCTTCCCGCCTTTTGTCCTGGGAAGCTTCAACCTTGTTGACGGTCCCACCAGTTGAAATGCATCTTTATCTCCGGTAACAAGGATAACTTCAACCCCTTTATTTTCTGCACACAAAGAGAGGGAACCCAGTATATCATCAGCCTCAAAACCTTCCTTCTCAAGCCTCTTTATGTTCATTGCATCCAGAACTTCCTTTAAAAGAGGAACCTGAACCCTGAGTTCTTCCGGCATGCCTTTTCTTTTTGCCTTGTATCCTTCATACATGGCATGTCTGAAGGTTGGGGCTTTTAAGTCAAAGGCAACACATATGTACTGAGGATTTTCTTCTTCAATGTACCGCTGCATAATATTTATAAAGCCGTAAATTCCATTGGTATATGTTCCGTCAGATGTTGCTAAAAGCTGATTCAACCCGTAAAATGCCCTGTTAAGTATGCTATTTCCATCTATAACCATTAACTTTTTTTCACTCATTATAAACCTCTCATTTGATATTTCACCAATATTAGTAGGATTTCTCCCCTGTGTTTATTTATCCGACAGTTCTAAAGATGCCGTTTTTGCCAAGCACCAATGAAATTTTATCTCCCTTTACGTATTCCTTTTCTCCCTCTTTAACAGGAATACAAATCTCAAGGCCGTAATCATTACATGTCAAAACGGCATATTCCNTCTCAACTCTGTCCACTATCGCATATATAACCATTATTTTCATCACCTTTGTCTAGTTTTCCAAGATCTTGCCTTCAATACGGCAGGATCCATATTAATATATGTATTTATTTTATCCTGTAAAATAAATACCAAAATTATTCTCCTTAATATTGTACACAAAAAAGAAACAGCCGTAAACAGCTGTTTTTGAATTTCTATAATATTATTAATATTATTTGAGTGCATTAAATAAATGTGAAGAAAAATATACACCCAATATTATTTTAAATTATTAGAAACAAACTCTGCCTCATCGCACTCCAGACGATAAATCAGTTTATCGAGCCTGTCTTTATTTATATCATCAATCTCAACAATCTCCAAACCATATTCGTTATAAAAATCTCTTTCCACTAGCCTGTTTATTTTCGCTTTGAACTCAAGAGCCATAGTGTAAATTTTCATTTTAATTTAGGTAAATCTACCCTAATTTTATCACATTAAAATATGTGAAAAAAGTTTTAATCCTCCTGCAATTTGA
>JGI24710J26742_10003610_pt1 | contig 13014 bp, 12 predicted proteins | sample BioPla2DNA2_FD_26742 | JGI IMG/M metagenome (IMG submission 26742) | reverse complement strand
GAATCGGGCAGAGCAAAGGCTGTTCGGTTCTTTTTTTATGCACACTCTCTTATATCTTTTATTTTACCCACCCTTTACAAATTCCTAACCAAACCCTGCTTTTTTGAAACTTCAAATCCGTGTATCGTATGAGTTGACGATAAGAGTCAACAAGATTTGAAGAGAAAGAAAAGAGGATTATTATGAAAAACAAAGTAAGAAAAATGCTTGGCATTGCCATGGCAGCAACCATGATTTTCGGTATCACAGCATGTGGATCTGCAGAGGAAGCGGCAGAAAGTAAAACCGCGGCAGATCCGGCTTTGGCAGAGGAGAGCACCCCGGCAGAAGAAAGCACTCCGGCAGAGGAAAGCGGTGAGGGAACAGGCGCGCAAGAGGCTGCAGATTTAAGCGGTTCCGTTACTATGGCTGGTTCCACTTCCATGGAAAAACTGGCAAATGCGGTAGCAGAGAGTTTTATGGAAAAATACCCGAATGTGACCGTAACGGCTGAATTTACAGGATCTTCTGCAGGTGTGGAATCCGTACTGGCTGGAAGCGTAGACATCGGTAACTCTTCCAGAAACTTAAAAGAAAGTGAAACAGAAGCAGGAGCGGTACAGAATGTCGTAGCAATCGATGGTATTGCCGTTGTTGCGGATCCTGCTAACACAGTAGCAAATCTGACCAAAGACCAGTTAATCAGTATTTACACAGGTGAGACAAAGAATTGGAAGGATGTGGGTGGAAGCGATCAGGCAATCGTAGTCGTAGGACGCGAAGCAGGAAGCGGCACCAGAGGCGGTTTTGAAGAACTTCTTGAAATTGAAGATAAATGTGCATATGCAAATGAGTTGGACAGCACAGGGGCTGTAATGGCAAAGGTAGCTTCTACACCGGGTGCAATCGGCTATGTATCGCTGGATGTTGTAGATGATACCGTAATCGCACTGACGATTGATCATGTGGCTCCGACTGTAGAGACCATTAAAGCTGGCGATTATTTCTTGCAGAGACCTTTCGTCATGGCTACAAAGGGTGAAATTTCCGAGCAGAGTGAGGCAGTACAGGCACTGTTTGATTATCTGGCATCTGACGAAGGAAAAGAACTGATCACTTCGGTAGGACTGATTACAGTGGATTAGCAGCAGCTGAAAAAATCAGCATGTACATGGAATGAGGTACAATATGGAGTTTTCAATTTTCGGAAACAAAAAATCAATATCCATGATAGAGAGAATTGCACAGGCGGTTTTTACCGTCTGCGCATTCTTTGCCGTATTGGCGGTGGCGTCGATTACTATTTATATGATTTTAAATGGAACACCGGCACTTTTTAAAGTGGGTATCCGTGATATTCTCTTTTCTACGGAGTGGAAGCCTACAGCGGCAGAACCAAAGTACGGTATTTTATATGTTATTCTGACATCCATTGCAGGCACGGGGCTGGCAATTTTGATTGGCGTGCCGGTGGGGGTACTGACAGCGGTTTTTCTGGCAGAGGTGGCACCGCCGAAGTTAACGGGAATCGTAAAACCGGCGGTGGAACTGCTTGCGGGCATTCCGTCTGTGATCTACGGACTGCTTGGACTTTTGATCTTAAACCCTCTTATGTATAAAATCGAGATGGCTGTATTTAAAGATTCCGAAACACATCAGTTCACCGGCGGTGCCAATCTGATCTCGGCAGTTATTGTGCTCGCGGTCATGATTCTGCCGACCGTAATCAATATCAGTGAATCTTCCATCCGGGCGGTACCGGAGCATTACAAGGCAGCCTCCCTTGCATTGGGAGCTTCTCATATACAGACCATTTTTAAAGTCATTCTTCCGGCTGCAAAATCCGGCATTGTGACAGCGATCGTGCTGGGAACGGGAAGGGCGATCGGTGAAGCAATGGCGATTACACTGGTATCGGGAAGCTCGGTCAATCTGCCGCTTCCATTCAACTCTGTCCGCTTCCTGACTACAGCGATCGTGGCGGAAATGGGCTATGCACAGGATATGCACAGAAAGGTACTGTTTACCATTGGCATGATTCTGTTTGTATTTATTATGATCATTAACGTCGGCTTAAACAGACTGTTTAAAAAGGGAGCGTGTGCGGATGACAACGAATAGCATTTATATCAAAAAGACAAGAATATCCGATTATGCGCTGACGGCTCTGATTTATATTTCAGCTTTTTTCTCGGTGGCGCTTTTGATCGGTATTATCGGTTATGTACTCTATAGAGGGCTGGGCTGTGTGAACATTCCTTTTCTGACAACTGTGTCAAGTGCGGTCAGAGGGACCTCTGGTATTGCAGGAAATATTATCAATACCATCTATATTGTAGTTCTGACGCTGCTTATTGCAACGCCGTTGGGTATCGGTTCTGCAATTTATCTGAACGAATATGCGAAGCCGGGGAAAATTGTAAATATGATCGAGTTTACAACGGAAATTCTGTCCGGTATTCCTTCCATTATATTTGGTCTGTTCGGTATGATCTTTTTTGGCACTACGCTTGGACTTGGATATTCCATTTTAACAGGAGCTTTTACCCTGACGCTTATGGTGCTTCCGCTAATCACACGGAATACGCAGGAGGCACTAAAGACAGTGCCGGAAACCTATCGCAGCGGAGCGCTTGGAATGGGGGCAACCAAATGGTATATGATCCGGACGATCCTGCTTCCCTCAGCCATGCCGGGCATTATTACGGGTGTCATCCTTGCCATCGGACGTATGGTCGGAGAGTCGGCGGCTCTGCTCTTTACCGCGGGAAGCGGATACCTTCTGCCGAAGGGCAGCTTTGGATTTGCAAAGAAGATTCTGGAATCCGGCGGTACACTTACCGTACAGCTTTATCTGAGCATGTCAAAAGCAAACTATGAGGATGCCTTTGGTATTGCAGTGGTGCTTTTGGCGATTGTGCTGGCGATCAATTTTATGACCAGGTATCTGACTGGACGCTTTGATGTCGGAAAAAGGAATTCCTAGAGAAGGATTTTCACCATGGAAGGAGCATAGACGGAGTTATGGAAAATAATATGAATAACAGTATCCAGCATAACATGCAGAAAATCAGTACAAAGAAATTAAATTTATATTATGGAAAGAATCATGCCCTGAAGGACATTGATTTGGATATCCGGGAAAAGGCAATCACCGCTTTTATCGGACCGTCCGGCTGCGGTAAATCCACCTTCTTAAAAACACTCAACCGCATGAACGATCTGGTGGACGGTGTGCAGATTGAGGGCGAAGTGCTGATCGATGGGGAAAATATTTATGACAGTCGTGTCGAAACAACACTGCTGCGTAAGAAGGTTGGAATGGTATTTCAGCAGCCTAATCCGTTCCCGATGAGTATTTATGACAATATTGCCTATGGACCGAGAATACACGGAATCAAATCAAGGGCAAAGTTAGATGAGATCGTAGAGCGGAGTCTGAAGGGGGCTGCGATTTTCGATGAGGTCAAGGACCGGTTGAGAAAATCGGCATTAGGACTTTCCGGCGGACAGCAGCAGAGACTCTGCATTGCCAGAGCACTTGCCGTGGAACCGGAAATTCTGTTGATGGACGAACCGACTTCTGCGCTGGATCCGATTTCTACGTTAAAGATTGAAGATCTGATGGTGGAGCTGAAAAAAGATTATACGGTAGTCGTTGTAACGCATAATATGCAGCAGGCAGCCCGTGTATCAGATGATACCGCCTTTTTTCTGGTAGGAGAGGTTGTGGAATTTGGCGCTACCGGTGATATTTTCTCAAGACCAAAGGATAAGAGGACAGAGGATTACATAACGGGAAGATTTGGCTGATGGCAGCTGTGCACGGCGCAAAGAGTCTGCAAGCTGACTCGTTATGATAGAGAGGATAACGATATGACAACAAGAATAACGTTTGAACAGGAACTGAGGGAATTAAATAGGAGTCTGGAAGAAATGGGGCTCTTTGTAGAAAATGCTTTGGAAAAGTTAACCATGGCAATTGAGGAAAGGGATAAAAATCTGGCGGAGACGATGATCAAGAATGACCGGTATGTGAATGATATGGAGCGGACCATTGAATCGAAATGCCTTTCCCTGATTACCAGACAGCAGCCGATCGCAAGGGATCTGCGTATGATCTCCGCTGTACTAAAGGTGGTTACGGATATTGAGAGAGTCGGAGATCATGTTGTGGATATTGCAGAGCTGCTCGTGCGTTTTGAGGAAGCGGATCCATGCGGAATTTCCAGTCATATTCCGGTTATGCTCGTAGCAGCTAAGGAAATGGTACGGGATGCGGTGGATGCTTTTGTAGGTAAGAGCATTGAAGATGCCGGGAAGGTTATTGCAAGTGATGATGTGGTAGATGATTTGTTCAACCGGGTGAAGGCAGATGTGATTGAGAGACTTAGAACCGAAAGAGGTAACGAGGATCATTGCATTGACACGATGAATATTGCAAAATATCTGGAAAAGATTGGCGATCATGCAGTCAACATTGCACAATGGGAAGTCTTTAAGGAAACCGGATCGATCGACAAGGTCAGACTGCTGTAACAACTGCAAAGCAAAACTTTACAAAGAATTTACATACTTTTTTCTGAAATACCGTATAATGACGTTAGACATATCTGCGGGAAACTCCTGCACTGTACGGAGGAAAAAGTATTATGACAGTAAGCGGTTTAGGAATGTTGTTTCAGTTCATTGGTGGACTCGGTATGTTTCTGTATGGCATGAATATCATGGCAGACGGACTGCAGAAGTCGGCTGGCGGCAAAATGCAGAAGCTGATGGGCTTTCTGACCAAGAATCGTTTTATGGCGGTCGTGCTGGGAGCAGGAATCACGGCACTCATTCAGAGCAGTTCAGCGACCACCGTTATGGTAGTCGGATTTGTCAATGCCGGAATGATGGAACTCACACAGGCGGTGGGCGTTATCATGGGGGCGAACATCGGTACGACAATCACAGCGTGGCTTGTTTCCATGAGCGAATGGGGAGAGGTCATGAAACCGGAATTTTTTGCTCCGGTTTTAGTTGGAATCGGGGCATTTCTGGTGCTGTTTACAAAATCAGAGAGAAAAAATAAAATCGGAGAGATTCTGGTGGGCTTTGGGGTACTGTTCATCGGTCTTTCCTTTATGTCCGGTGCCATCGCGCCATATCGTGATGCTCCGGTTTTTGCGCAGGCATTTGCGGTGCTTGGCAGAAATCCGTTTCTGGCAGTTGTAGCAGGTGCAGTAGTCACTGCGATTATCCAGAGTTCTTCGGCATCCGTCGGAATTTTGCAGACACTTGCCATGAATGGCATTGTGAACTGGCAGTCAGCAGTCTTTATTACGCTGGGGCAGAATATCGGTACCTGCGTGACTGCGATTCTTTCCAGTGCAGGGGCAGGGAAAAACGCAAAACGTGCTTCGGTCATTCATCTGCTGTTCAATACACTGGGAGCTGTTTTATTTGGTGTTGTCATGTTTACCCTGTTCCGGTTCAATGTAGCGTGGGCAGCATCTGAGATCAACAGTGTGGAAATTTCTGTTTTCCATACCGTATTTAATGTATTGAATACAATAATTCTGTTCCCGTTTGCAGGAAGGCTGGTGCATCTGTCTGAGCTTCTTTTAAAGGACAGTAAAGAGGAGACCACAGAAGAGAGCATTGCGGCAGAGATGGCACGGAGACTGGACAAGCGTATTCTTGGAAATCCGGCATTTGCGATTCAGACGGCATTAAAGGAGGTTGCTTACATGGGTGAAGTGACGCAGGAAAATGCCAGACTTGCAATTAGGGCAGTGCAGGAAGATAATAAGGAAAAGGCAAAACGGGTTTATCAGACGGAAAAGGAGATCAATCAGATTGAGCAGCTTTTGACAGCCTTTTTGGTTGAGGTGGACAATCTGTCCCTGACTGAGGAGCAGCATCTGGTGGTGAAGAACCTGTTCTATACAGTCAGTGACATCGAAAGAGTAGGCGATCACAGCGAGAATATTGCAGAACTGGCGGATACGAAGCGGAAGGGAAAAATTACATTTTCCACAAAGGGAACAAGAGATCTTTCCGTTATTGCGGATGCAGCGATGGAAACACTGACATGGGCATTGGATGCCAGAAAATATCATCATCCGGATTCGGTAGAGAAAGTGCGTGTGTGTGAGGAAAAGGTGGATAAATTGGAAAAGGAGCTTAGAGAGAAACATATCCATCGTCTTTCTAAGGGAAAATGTATGCCGGAGAGCGGTGTTATTTTTCTGGATATTGTGGGTAATCTGGAAAGAATCTCTGACCATGCAAACAATATTGCAGGATATGTGCTGACTGAGCATGAGTAGATGAAAATGGAGGCTTCGTATGCAGAAGATATTTGTCATTGAGGATGATGAAAACATCCGGGAACTGGTAAAAATCGCACTGGAGGGTTATGGCTATGAGGTACAGGCATTTGAAACGGCGGAGGGCGCCCTTTCCTGCATCGAAGCAGAGAAACCGGATCTGGCGATCTTTGACTGGATGCTGCCGGGAATGGACGGACTGGAAGGTATCCGTCTGATTCGGGAAAAGGATGCTGTGAAGGATATGCCGATCATCCTTTTGACTGCCAAGGACAAGGAATATGACAAGGTCGTTGGTCTGGACGGCGGTGCGGATGATTATATGACAAAGCCGTTTGGTATTTTAGAGTTGGCGGCAAGAATCCGTTCTTTGCTGCGCAGAAGCAGTGCAGGAAGCAAAAGGACATCCTTTGAACGGATTGAACTGGGGAAGTTATCGGTCAATACGGCAGGACGTGAGGTGCGCATGGACGGCAGGGCGGTCGCCTTGACCTTTAAAGAATATGAACTGCTTATGTACCTGATTGAGAACCGGACACGTGTGGTGCCGAGAGAAGAGCTGTTGGATGAACTTTGGGATTATAATGCGGAGATTGAGACCAGAACGTTAGATATTCATATCAGGACACTCAGGCAGAAGCTGGGAGAAGAAGGCAGCAGTTATATCAAGACGGTGCGCAGCGTGGGTTACCGTTTTCTTTTGCCGGAAGGAGAATGAGCATGAAGAAGGCTATCTTAAGCAGATTTACTACGGTAATTCTGCTTGCTCTTATTTTGAGCAGCATGATTTCTTATTATGCCATGGGAAGGGAAATGCTGGAACAGAATATCGGGCATCTGACAAATCTTTTAAAGGTTATTGACTGTTCCATGGATTATTCGGGAGACCTCCAGATGCAGATTAATGAACGGAAGGATTCCATGGATGAACGGATTCGCATTACCATACTTGATCAGGAGGGAAAGGTATGGGCGGATACGGATACTTCTGCCGTCGGTCTGGAAAACCATCTGGAACGGGAAGAGATACAGATGGCGTTGAAAAGTAATCTGGGATATGCCACACGCTATTCCGAAACGATCCGGGAAAATATGTTGTATGCGGCACAGCGGTCTGAACACAGCGGTTACATACTAAGGATTGCCATTCCGTTTACGGGAATCAAGGATTATCTGAGGATGATCTTCCCAATGCTGCTGTTAGGAGTTGCGGTTGCATTTCTGATCTCGATTGTGATCGGTATCCGGTTTACGGAGACGGTGACGGAACCTCTTTACGAAATTTCCATGGAGATGGAAAAAGCACACGGAGAGGAACTGGATTTCCATTTCAAGCAATATAAATATGAAGAACTGAATATTATTTCGGATGCGACGATGAAGCTTTCGAAGGAAATCAGAGACCGCATCTGTCAGGTGGAAAATGAGCGTAAGATCAGACAGGAATTTTTTAGTAATGCGTCACATGAGCTGAAGACCCCCATCACTGCAATTCGGGGATATGCAGAACTTCTGGATAATGGTTTTGCCCAGGATGAGGAGACGAAGAAAAATTTTATCCGCCGCATTGTCAAGACAGCGGAAAATATGACAAATCTGATCAATGATATTTTGATGATATCCAGACTGGAGACGAAGGAAGCGGTGGTAACCTTTTCCGAAGTGAGGATGAATCCTATGGTGGAGGATGTCTTTGAGGCACTGGAGCCGATTGCTGCCGACTATCAGGTGTCACTTCACAGAGAGTGCGAGCCGGTCGTGGTAACGGCAAGCGCCAAACAGCTGCACGAGCTGTTTATGAATCTGGTGGGAAACGGCATCAAATATAATAAACCCGGAGGAAATGTGTGGGTTACGGTACGCAGAAAGGGAGAAACGCTTCAGATTGAGGTGCGGGATGACGGAGTCGGTATCCCCAAAGAGGACCAGGACCGCATTTTTCAAAGATTTTACCGCGTGGACAAGGGACGCAGCCGAAAGATGGGAGGCACCGGTCTTGGACTTTCCATTGTAAAACATATTGTGGAATATTATGACGGCAGTATCTGCCTAAAAAGTAAATTGGGGGAAGGAAGTACCTTTTTTGTGTCGATTCCAATGGAAAATATGCAAAAAAATGAAGAAAAGCACCAGATTCCTTGACTTTTGTAGGTTGATACGATAAACTGATTTTCGAGGAAAAAAACAGAAGCTATTTTTTTAAGTAGTAATTGGACGTGCTGTGTCAAGGAATACAGAGCATTGTGAAAGAGAATTGTGATAGGAGGAATTGACATGACGGATGTTAAGAAACCAGTAGCAAAAGCAGTAGCGAAGCCGGTAGCAAAGGCAGTAGAAACAGTAAAACCGGCAACAGCAAAAGCAACAGAGACTGTAAAACCGGCAGTAGCGGTAAAGGTAGAAGAGGTTGTAAAACCGGCAGCAGAAGTGAAAGCAGAAGCTCCGGCAAAGACAGAGACCGTGAAAAAGGCAGCAGCGAAAAAAGCACCGGCTAAAAAGGCAGCCAAGACAGTGGCTAAGAAAGCAGTAGCTGCGAAGGCTGAGACAGAAAAGAAGACAGCAAAGAAAGCAGAAGTGAAAGCAAGCTTACATTTACAGTATGCTGGCAGATCTTATACAACAGAGGATATCATGAACATCATGAAAGACGTATGGACCTACGATCTGAACCAGAAGGTTGAGGATTTAAAGAGCGTGGAGTTATATGTAAAGACGGAAGAAAACATGGTTTACTATGTTGCGAACGGTGAGATCAGCGGAAGATTTGCTATCTAAACGGTGTCATTGCAGGAACGGAAAAAGAAAAAACAGAACTGGAAAATCCCGGAATATAATTTCCGGGATTTTTGTTATGGTGTATTTTATCCTTTTTTTATAAATTATTTCATGGAAAATGATTGACAATAAATATAGTAAGTGCTATTTTAGGGTAANAAGATGTTAGCACTCCTAAGAGTTGAGTGCTAACAGCAAGAAGAAAGGGTGATGGAAATGCAGTTGGATGAACGAAAAAAGAAAATATTGCAGGCCATTATCCGAAATTATCTGGAGACAGGAGAACCGGTCGGAAGCAGAACCATTTCCAAATATACGGATCTGAATCTGAGTTCGGCAACTATTCGCAACGAGATGTCGGATCTGGAGGAGCTTGGCTATATCTTACAGCCACATACCTCGGCAGGACGGATTCCCTCTGATAAGGGCTATCGGTTATATGTGGATACAATGCTGGAAGAGAAGGAACGGGAGATACAGGAGATGAAAGAGGTCCTGATCGAACGGGAGGAAAAAACGGATCAGCTGCTCAAGCAGGTGGCAAGAGTGTTAGCAGACAGTACCAACTATGCAACGATGATTTCGGCCCCGGCAATTCGTAAGAACAAGGTCAAGTTCATACAGCTTTCCAAGGTGGATCCGCATCAGATTCTGACCGTTGTTGTGGTAGAAGGAAATGTAATTAAAAATTCCATTCTGCATGTGGAAGAGGAACTGACCGAGGAGATGATACTGAAGCTCAATATTCTGCTGAATACACAACTCAACGGGTTGTCGCTGGATGAGATTAATCTTGGAATGATTTCCGCCATGAAGGCACAGGCGGGAATACACAGCGAACTTGTGAGCGGAGTCATCGATGCTGTGGCAGATGCCATTAAGGCGGATGAGGATATGCAGATTTATACGAGCGGTGCAAACAATATTTTCCGGTATCCAGAGCTGGCAGATCAGAAAAAGGCAAGTGAACTGATCAATACCTTTGAAGAAAAAGAACTTTTGTCTCAACTGGTTAATGACACGCTTTCCGAAGAAGAGAGCGGAAAGAATGCGATTCAGGTCTATATCGGGGATGAAACTCCGGTGCAGAGTATGAAGGATTGCAGTGTTGTAACAGCGACCTATGAACTGGGAGAAGGCATGAAGGGTACGATTGGAATCATAGGACCTAAGCGGATGGATTATGATAAGGTGATCGGTACCTTAAAGACGTTGATGAGCCAGCTGGATGCTTTATATAAAAAGTAGTCAGGATAAAAAGTACAAATAACAGGAAATGGAGCGGATAGAAGTGGCAGAACAGGAAAAAGAAATCTTAACAGAACCCGATACGGAGGTCAATGAGGCAGCAGAGGAAAATGCCGGCGAAGTATTGGAGGATACAGAAGAAACAAAAAAATTCGAAGCGGATGAAACGGAAGATGAGGCAGCAGAAGGAGCGGATGCTTCCGATGAAGAGGATGATGCAGAGAAAAAGGATGCTAAAAAGGATGCCAAGATTTTTAAGAAAAAGGCAAAGGCAGATAAAAAATCCGAAGCCATGAAAGAGAAAATCGACGAGCTGGAAGACCGGGTAAAACGCCAGATGGCGGAATTCGAGAACTTCAGAAAACGCACAGATAAAGAAAAGTCGGCAATGTTTGAAACCGGTGCAAAGAGTGTGATTGAAAAAATTCTTCCGATCGTGGATAATTTTGAAAGAGGTTTCCAGGGGATGTCTGAGGCGGATCTGGAAGAACCGTTTGCAAAAGGTATGAAAATGGTTTATGACCAGCTTATGACAGAACTTGATAACTTAGGCGTAAAGCCGATAGAAGCAGTGGGGAAGGAGTTTGATCCGGACCTGCACAATGCAGTCATGCAGGTGGAAAGCGACGAATATGAAGAGGGAATCATTGCCCAGGAACTTTTAAAGGGCTATACCTACAGAGACAGCGTTGTAAGACACAGTATGGTGGCTGTAACCCAGTAATATGAGAATAAGCAAAACAAACACAATTAAAATAGGAGGAGAACATTATGAGCAAGATTATTGGTATTGACTTAGGAACAACAAACAGCTGTGTAGCCGTAATGGAGGGTGGTAAACCTACCGTTATCACGAATGCAGAGGGCGCAAGAACCACACCGTCTGTTGTGGCATTTACAAAGACAGGAGAAAGACTGGTAGGTATGCCGGCAAAGCGTCAGGCAGTTACCAATGCCGAAAAGACCATTGCATCCATTAAGAGAGATATGGGTACAGACAATGGAAGAACCATTGATGATAAGAAATATTCTCCGCAGCAGATTTCTGCTATGATTCTGCAGAAGCTGAAAGCGGATGCTGAAAATTATCTGGGTGAGAAGGTAACGGAAGCGGTCATCACGGTTCCGGCTTACTTCAATGACGCACAGCGTCAGGCGACCAAGGATGCGGGCAAGATTGCAGGTCTGGATGTAAAACGTATTATTAACGAACCGACTGCAGCAGCACTGGCATATGGTCTGGATAATGAAAAAGAGCAGAAGATCATGGTATACGACCTGGGCGGCGGTACATTCGATGTTTCCGTAATCGAAATCGGCGACGGCGTTATCGAAGTATTATCCACCAATGGTGATACCCGTCTGGGCGGTGATGATTTCGACAACAAGATCTTACAGTGGATGTTAGATGAATTCAAGAAGCAGGAAGGCATTGACTTATCCGGTGATAAGATGGCAATGCAGAGACTGAGAGAGGAAGCTGAGAAGGCAAAGAAGGAGCTTTCTTCCGCGACTACAACCGATATCAACCTTCCGTTTATTACTGCAACAGCAGAAGGACCGAAGCATTTTGCAATGACTCTGACCCGTGCGAAGTTCGATGAACTGACACATGATCTGGTTGAGAGAACAGCTATTCCGGTACAGAATGCTTTAAAGGATGCCGGAATCACTGCTTCTGAGCTTGGAAAGGTACTGTTAGTCGGCGGTTCCACACGTATCCCGGCTGTACAGGATAAAGTAAAACAGTTGACAGGGCATGAACCGAACAAATCCTTAAACCCGGATGAGTGTGTTGCACTTGGTGCTTCCATCCAGGGTGGTAAATTAGCCGGTGATGCCGGTGCGGGCGATATCCTGCTTCTGGATGTTACTCCGCTGTCTCTGTCCATTGAGACAATGGGTGGTGTTGCAACCAGACTGATCGAAAGAAATACAACAATACCGACAAAGAAGAGTCAGGTATTCTCCACAGCAGCCGACAATCAGACCGCTGTTGATATCAATGTAGTACAGGGTGAAAGACAGTTTGCCAAGGATAACAAGTCCCTCGGACAGTTCAGACTGGACGGTATCCCGCCAGCTCCGCGTGGAATCCCGCAGATTGAGGTTACCTTCGACATTGATGCAAACGGTATCGTAAACGTATCTGCAAAGGATCTTGGAACCGGAAAAGAGCAGCACATCACGATTACCGCAGGCTCTAATATGTCGGATGAAGATATTGATAAGGCTGTAAAGGAAGCTGCCGAGTACGAGGCACAGGATAAGAGACGGAAAGAAGCGATTGACGCAAGAAACGAAGCAGACAGCTTTGTATTCCAGACAGAGAAGGCTCTGAATGAAGTGGGCGACAAGATTGACGCTTCTGCAAAAGCCGGTGTAGAGGCTGATCTTCAGGCATTGAAGGATATTCTGGAGAAGACCAAGGATGCCGAAATGACAGAAGAGCAGGTAGCTGAAATGAAAGCAGCACAGGAGAAGCTTATGACAGGTGCACAGGCACTGTTCACCAAGATGTATGAACAGGCTCAGGCAGCAAACGGCGGTGCGGCAGGACCGGATATGGGTGCAGGTGCAGCAGGACCGGANATGAATGCCGGTGGTGCGGCAGATGATGTCGTAGACGGAGATTACCGCGAGGTATAAAGTGTGAACAGGTAAACCTGTTTACACACAAGAATGGCTCTTTTGAGCC
>JGI24710J26742_10003603_pt1 | contig 13025 bp, 11 predicted proteins | sample BioPla2DNA2_FD_26742 | JGI IMG/M metagenome (IMG submission 26742) | reverse complement strand
GAAACAGTGTATTCAAAGCTTGTATAGTTATTTACACCTTCCGCAACTATGACGAGTGATTCATATGGTACAACTTGGTTCTGATGCTGCAGTAACGGAATTCCCGTAGTATCAATCACTGTAGAATCAACAAATGCTTTTGTTGTAGCAGGATTGTACTGAAGACGATTGGAGAGATTTCGCGGTAACGTTAGTACATCAAAAGTACCATTTTCATATTCAACCAGAAGAACCAGCTGGTACCTGTGGGTGACCCTGGATTTGCCTGCACATACCAGGGTGTTTCTTGGATAATCAGCTTCAATAACACGTTTACACAGCTTGACACAACTGACCGGGGAACCTAAAACAGGCTGTTCTGCCGGAATACTTCCATTATTTATAATGTAAATTCTAAAAGGTATCTTCTTGCCGGTTAACACCCCGGCGGTGTATTCTTCCTGCCATAAAGTATCGGTCTCAGCAAGAACCTTTTTGCCCAGAACTTGCTTGGCAAATATGTCTACTTTATGCAGATCTGTAATATTAGCTATTTCTGACATAAGAACAACTCCTGTATTATGTTTGTCTTCTTCTTTATATTATGTAATTCGGGATATAGCTGCTACTTAAAAAATCTTGATAATTTACTTCCAGTTGTATTCTTGTGCCCTGGTCCTTTTATCATTTCGGTATTGGATTGGATATTGCTCAATAATTCTTTCATTGTGGTCATTTCAACTTGAAGCTGATTAATTTTATCGATAATTTCCTTTTGTTTTTCCTCGAGAGTTAGCATGGAGCTGGTATTGCCAACTGCTCTTTTGTTCATTGATGTTGTATTATCCAACACTTGTTTACTGATATAGGTCAGTGCCCCCGGATCCTGCTGAAGTATATCAAAAGGTTTTTGTTGTTCTTTTTCGGCATCTTCTCTCTTTATACGTCTCCATCCCGAACTATAATTCGAATTGCAGTAGAATTCATCCATTGCGTATCACCTGCTATTTAGATTTCTCATACCATTATATGAAAGTAAGAAAAAAGTATATTCAAGTCCAACACCTTAAATGCTTTCAAATTTTTTATACGAGCATTTTTCTTTAAACTTTTTGCACCCGGGAAGATCTGAATTACGATATATATGATAGGCAGGGAATGTAGTATCTACATACATTTCAAAACCATTAACAGCTGCCCTTACACAGAAATGCCTATCTTCACCTGCAAAGCTCAGGTTATATATCCTCGTGAAAGATACATTGCTTTGAAGCACTTTTTTATTTATTAAAGTACATCCTCCCAGACCACCTACTTTGTATACCCCGGACCTTCTTAACATTGAGTGGAAATCCTGGGTTTTTCTCTTGATTTGTTCCGGGCTTAAGGGACCTGTACATCCGGACTCGTATTGAGTGTAGTTATCACAAAGCCATACCTGCGGGTATAAAGGTCCGGATGGTGTCCAGCTGGTCCAGTAGATTTCTGAGATAATATCCTTATCTTGTTGAATCAGATGAATTAATGTTTTTGGGTGCAGCAACAAGTCTGAATCCACAAAAAAAAGGCCGTCAAAATCACCGTCTCTTGCAAACTCAAGAATTCTGTTCCGGTATTCACTTACTCTTAAAATTGTATCAATATCCCATAGATGTTTAGTAACAGCCCCGATGGCAAGGGGTTTGCTATAGCCATCCATGAGGGTACCCGGCAGCCTTTGTATCAGGTTTTGCAGGATCTCAGCTGATTCTTTATCTACATTGTCATCAATAAACAAAAAGTCTGCTTTTATACCTCCCTTTTCCAGATTCAAAAGTGAATCAGCGTATTCCCTCAATATCTCAGGCTTCTCCCTTATGGGGCTGGCGACAAGAATACGCTTATCACCCATCATTCCACAGTCCCGCTTACGGTTATTTCCTCTTCAACAGCTATTTGTACCAGGATATCATATAATATTGACAAATCCACTCTGGTGGACAGAACCGGCGGTGACCCTATTCCGTAAAAACCTGTATCGCCAATCTCCGCATTCCAGGTCATATTGCGGAATGCAGCGATTACTGTAAAAATATCATCCTGAGGAAGAATTCCCTCAAATTCGCTGAGGGGTATAATCATTGTGTATACAAATCTGTCGCCAACTATTTTCATAGTTTGATATATACTTCTTGAAACCTGTGGTTCTGTAAGATCGTATAAGGTTGTACATCTGATTCCAATATCTTCAGGAAGATTAATGATCTCATAAGTGTCACTGCCGGAAAACTTAGCCAGCAATATTACTTTGAAACCTATACTTACCTTTATTTTTTTGCCACAGATATATGACCATTCTGGAGGTCCGGTAAAGCGCACCATAACGCACTCGATACATTCCAATGGATATTCATTGAAGTCTCCGGAATTATCTATAAACAAAGTTACTGGCTCCTTGATGCCTAAGCGTTCTCCTGTGGCAGGATCCCTTTTCTCCTGGAAGAAGACCTGCACACCACATTCTGCATACCTGGCCAATGACCTTAAGGCTAAAATATTAACGGTTTTTTTATCCATCCCAATTCTCATGTTTCCTCCCAAATTAACATAGGTTAGTACTTTATTTTATGCTTTCTTACTGGAAACTGTTAATTCTCAGCAGAAAGGGCTTAAACGTAATAGAATCACAATGAAAGGCTTATCCACATATATTGAAATATGAAACAATAAATGTAGAAGTGTGGAGAAAAGTGAAGATACTTTTTACAAATCCATCACCTATGATTAAGTACGGTATGCAGAAAGGATTTCAAAAACTGGGCTGGGAAACTGACAGATTAGAGGTTCCTCAGCAGACTATCGCGGGATTGAAATCAAAGATTGAGGAATTCAAGCCCGACTATTTATTCACCGAAGGGGGAGTAGATACAAAAAAATTTATATTCCCGGTACTTGAAGAGTACACAATACCCCATATTTATTGGGCTGTTGAAGATCCGATTGCTCATAATACCCTTGCAATGCAATGGGCGCAAAAGTCAGTACTGGTATTGACCCCAGACATGGAAATGCTGGGAAGCTACAGGGGAAAAGGACATAAAGCAATTTGCATACCTTTTGCCGCTGATCCGGACTACTACTTCAAGTATCCTGTTGATAAACATTTTGCTTCCTTAGACGCCATACATATAGGAAACAATTACAATGTTTTTCCGGAGCGGCGAAAGGCTTATGAATATATCATCAAACCTTTTATAGATAAAAACAAAAAACTTGAGGTATATGGATTTGATTGGGATAACCCAAAACATGCATTTAATTTGCCCCCTCAATACAATAAAGGATATATATCCCATGAAAAAAGTGTTATAGCCTATTCTTCAGCCAAGATCACACTGGGGGTTCATTCCATAACCAATTCCCGGACAATGCAATCCATGAGAACATTTGAAGTCCTTGGATGTGGAGGATTTTTTCTTACACAGCACACCAGGGCAATAGAATACATGTTTAAAAATCACACTCATCTTGTGTGGTCTTCTGGTTATGAAGAAACGGTGGAGCTTATGAACTATTATCTGAACAATGAATCAGAAAGGGAAAGAATAGCTTTAAACGGTCAAAAGTTTATCTATGAAAATCACAACTACCAAAAGAGAGCCAGTGAAATAGTTGAAACTTTAAAGGCGGTGCAGGTATGAAAATTGCTATTATAGGTTACTATGGACATAATAATCTGGGGGATGAGTTAAACCTTCTTGAGATGATCAAACTCATACAAATACAGTACCCCAAAGCTGATATCACAATATTCAGCGGTGGCCTGGGAACATTATATTATGATGTTGATTATAACCTTGTTCTTGCCGACCGGCTGGGAGTCGCCAAATACAGGGATACACTGAACAAATATGATCTGGTTATCATCGGTGGTGGAGGGCTTATATTTTTGGGCGCAAATTATTTTGACTTTCTCCAGGAGGGCTTAAAGGTTCCTTACATATTCAGTCGTGTCGGCATTGATAACCGTATTGTCTCACAGCCTGTATTGGCACAATTAAAGAGTATATTAGACAGGGCTTATGATGTGACGGTACGAACATCCTTCGACAGAGAGTTGGCGCAGAAATATCTTGGAATCGAGTGTGGAGTGGTACCGGAGGCCATTTGGAACTACGAGGCACAGCCCTTCCCGCTTGCCGCCCATGGGAAAAAGATTATGGTTAGCATGAATGCTTATGCTTCCAAATATTTTGCCCAAATCAAAGAAGCCCTGACCAAGACAAAAACGACCAAAACTACGTTTACAGTCTCAATGCAGGATACTTCCAAAGACTTTTATTACAATATCATGAGCACCCCTGATAAACGGGTCATACTGCCCGAATCTGTGTCTTTACATAAAAAGGCATCTTTTCTTGCCTCAATGGATATAGTGATTACTTCCAGGCTGCATGCGGGGCTTGTGGCAATAAGTCACGGAATACCTGCTATTATGCTGAAAAGTACGCCCAAGGTTCAATTCCTGATGAAAGAACTGGATCTCAATGAGTTTTTCGTTGATGGCGTAATTAACGAATCCATAATTGATGATATTCTTTCAAGGGATATGGCCCCTCGCTTAAAAGGTATATCCAAACATATGAAGCAGCTTTCCAAAGCGCCTATAATACCTGACTAGTGAGGTTGATAGCATGAATAATGAAATAAATGAATACAAGGATATTAAACATATGTTTGAAATAAAAGATCTGCAACTAGGAGGCATTCCGGCCAATGATCTTAAATGGGCGGTTATTTTCCCGCCTACCATTGACTGGGATTATATGCGGCAGCGGCCTCAACAAATCATGGAGCAGTTCTCTATGAACGGATATGAAGTTTACTACTGTAATAAGATCCAATCAAAAACAAAATTTTATACCGAGATTAATCACAATTTAAAAATAATACATAACAACAGCTGTTTTATCAGAGACATTGTACCCGAGCTTAAAAAAATGGGCAAAAAAATAATACTGTGGGTTTCATGGTCGAAGCTCCATATTTTCCTGGATTTATACCAGCCTGATTTTATTGTTTATGACTATGTGGATGATTTCGATGCATGGAGGCCGTACTTAAGGCCAATGATCGAAAAATCGGATGCGGTCATTACCACAGCAAAGATTCTTACGGAGGAGATAAATCGGGAATACCCTGATAAACCCAGCATAATGGTTCCCAATGGTTGCGATATTGACAGGTTCAAACCAGGGAAAACTGTGGAAAGACCGCCGGAGTTAAGCAGTCATAACGGTCCTGTAATTACCTATTCCGGCGCATGGGCAAACTGGGTAGACACAAAATTAGTTGAGAGGATTGCTCATACTTTCCAACATGCGCTGGTATGCGTTATCGGAACCGAATATGGAATAAAGGTTCCCAGGCATATTTCAAATCTTGTGTATCTGGGATTAAAAACATATTTTCAATTGCCTGCATATTTGAATTACAGTACGGTATGCATAATACCTTTCCTCCTAAATCCGATAACCCTGGCGACAAATCCCATAAAGATGTATGAGTACCTGGCTTCCGGAAAACCCGTGGTGTCCACCGATTTGCCGGAGGTACGTAATGTTCCCTCAGTTTACATTGGCTACGACCATGAAAACTTTATTGAAAAAATACGTCTTATTCTGGAAGGTAAAATTGGTTTCAAAGATGAAGAGACATATACCTGGCTGGAAGAGCATACCTGGGAAAAAAGATTTGAAATGATAAATAATTTTATAAAAGTACACCTACATACTATATAATGTAGATCGCTCCAAAGATAATATTGATATTGTTTGTCCTGATTATTTTGAGATATATGATAATGGTGATTTGAAATTATTGCCTAAAACCGATGATAAATTTGTTGATGCCATGCACCAACGCGGTGTAAAAGTTGTTCCTTTTTTAAGCAATCATTGGAACAGAGAATTAGGCCGGAAAGCAATCTATAATAAAGTTTCATTAGTTGCTCAGATTGTGAGTGCTGTCAGCCAATACGGATTTGATGGTGTCAATATTGATATTGAAAANCTTACCCATGAAGACAGAAATCAATATACCAGCTTTATCAAACTATTNCGGGAAAGCATGCCACCGGATAAAACCGTATCTGTTGCCGTTGCAGCAAATCCATACGGGGTTTATTACGGCTGGGCTGGCTCATATGACTACAAAGCACTGGGGGAAGTCTGCGACTTCATAATGATAATGGCCTATGACGAACATTACTATGGCAGTGAACCCGGGCCTGTTGCCAGCAGTGCTTTTACGGAGAATTCGATAAAGTATGCCCTAAAAATGATTCCGGCTGATAAGCTATTACTGGGCGTTCCTTTTTACGGGAGGTATTGGAAGGAGGGGTCGGCCAAAGGTGGCAGCGGTATTACCTGCTATGATGCTGAGTCCTTAATCAATAAGTATAAAAGTACTGTTTCCTACGACATGTCCACCCAAACAGCCAAAGCAATTGTAACCATTGGCAATAATGATCCAAAACCTGTAGTTTGGGGTGGTGTTGTTTTAGGAGGCGGAACTTATACTATTTACTATGACAGTGACCAATCATTAAGATATAAATTAAGTTTAGTCCAAAAATACAATATGTTAGGTACAGGAAGCTGGTGTCTCGGGCAAGAAGGTCTCAAGACATGGGAATTCTTTAAAAAGTGGCTTAATGGAAAATATTTTGCCGATATACTGAATCATTATGCCCGGGATGATATTCTTGACATGGCAAGTAAAGACTGGATGATAGGAGTTTCATCAGATAGTTTTGCACCAAATCGTACCCTTACAAGGGCAGAAGCTGCTGTAATCTTAGTTCGGGCTTTAGGTCTGGAAAACGAAACACCTGCTGAATATTTTTCGGATACAAAAAACCACGGATTTCGGGATATGATTGGAATTGCACGGAAATATCAAATATTGCTTGGGGATGGACAAAATCGTTTTTGGCCAGACAGTCCTTTAACTCGTGAACAGATGGCTATGATACTCGACAGGATACTGGTTTTGCCAAATCCTGTAAACAAAAACCCATTCTCTGATATAAGCCCGGGTAAGAATCCCTTATCATACGATTCGATTCTAAGGCTTGCCAATAATGGAATTGTAGTGGGAAACGGCAAAGGTATTTATAATCCATCTGGTATAGTTCGCAGGGGAGAAATGGCTGTCTTTGTAAATCGTTCTTCTGCTTTTGAGATGACATATCCTGCTAAAAGAGATCCAAGTATACCTTCACCAGAAAACATTGTGACTCCCAGATAATTGTTTTGTCTGAGTGTATTTTTTTATAAGCCAGCCCTTCATTTTTGAAGGAGCTGGCTTTGATTTAGTATTGACTAAATTAGATAATATGGTATAAATGTTTTGTAACAGATCAATCAAAGCGAAAGAAAGAGAATTTTTATGAATAGGATGCTGATCCTAAAAGCTATTGCTGATGAAACCAGGATGAAGATACTGATGCTGCTGCTTAGGCACAATTACTGTGTCAGAGCGCTGGCAAGAAAACTGCAGCTTTCTGAGGGAGCGGTTTCCCAGCATTTAAAAGTATTACGGGATGCTGGACTTCTGAGGGGAAAAAAGAAAGGCTATTTTATGCATTATGATGTGAACCGGGATGCTCTTCATGAACTTGCCGCCGATATCGAGGCTTTGAGCTGCATAGAGCGGGAAATTTGCACGCCCGAAACAGGCGGATGTTCTTATACCGAACAGGAACGTTGTCATGTAAAAAATCAGAATTGCAGCGATGAAGTAAGGGAATATTGTCATGGTAAAGATTCAGGGAAAGGAGAAAACAGTCATGAGCAATACAGACATTGTAACTGTCAAAAATCTAAGTAAAAACTACGGAGACATCACGGCAGTAAACAAAATCTCCTTTTCTATCCGACGTGGAGAAATATTTGGCTTTCTCGGTCCAAATGGTGCAGGAAAAACTACCACCATCAATATGATGATAGGCCTTGCAAAACCTTCCTGCGGTACTATTGTGATTGATGGGATTGATGCTGTAAAAAACGTTAAAAAGGCACAATCCATTATAGGAATCGTACCGGATGAGAGCAATCTTTACAATGAAATGGACGGCTTTAACAACCTATGCTTTTGTGGCTCTCTTTACGGTATGCGAAAGGATGTACGTGAAAAAAAGGCCAGGGAACTTTTGGAGAAATTTGATCTGGCTAAAGCCGGGAAACGTCCATTTAAGGCGTATTCCAAAGGGATGCGCCGCAAACTAACTATTGCAGCCGGTATCATCCACGAACCGGAAATTCTTTTTCTTGACGAACCCACCACTGGTATTGATGTAGAAAGTGCCCGACAGATCCGTCAAATGCTGCTGCAACTCAAACAAGCCGGGACCACTATATTTATAACTACCCATTATATTGAGGATGCAGAGCGCATTTGTGACCGTATTGCCTTTATCGTGGATGGAAATATAGTGGAAAATGGTACTGTTTCAGAACTGATGAAAAACTTTACTCAGGGGCATTCTATTCGATTAACAGCTGATAGGGATTTGGAGCCGCTGGCTGGAGAATTGCAGGCGCGTTTTGGAGACTGTACAGTCAAAACCGAAACAGATCATACAATAACCCTTATTTCCAGGGAACGGATCCCACTTTTGCCCGTCATGGAGTATCTTGACAGTAATGGAATCTCTGTTTACGAGGCCAAAGAATTGTTGCCTTCTTTAGAGGATGTTTTTGTCAAAGTAACGGGCTTAGAGGCTGCAAAGCTAAAGAAAGAAAAGGTAAAAGAGGGAATGGTAAAATGAAAACATGGATTGCTTTCTGGGGTATCTTGAGAAAGGATATAAAAAACTACTATCTTAAACCACCAAACATCAGCTGGGGTATTATATTTCCTCTTTCATGGACATTAATGCAGATGATCCGTTCCTCAGGCGGTTTGGACTTCTCTGAAATCCGCCATATGCTTCCGGGTCTGATGGCCATGAGCATATTGTTTGGTACCACCTCCATGTTAGCTGTTACTATTACCTTTGAGCGTAAGGGGCGTTCCTTCGATAGACTTTTACTGGCCCCCATCTCCGTAGGTACAATGGTAGCTGCCAAACTTTCCGGGGCAATATTTTTCGGTATATTTAACGCTTTTGTCCCGGTGGTATTTGCTGCCTTATTTGTTGACCTTGCCGGGATAAACTGGGTAGCGATGCTGCTGGCTGTGTTCCTGATTGCTGTGACGTCTACACTTTTGGGCTTGATGATTGCCGTTTCGGCCAAGGAAGTGTTTGAGGCACAGACATTATCAAATTTCTTTCGGTTTCCTATGCTGTTTCTGTGTGGCCTGTTCTTGCCCATCAGCAGCTTGCCCGTATTTCTGAAGCCTATTTCCTATCTGTTGCCTTTAACTTATGGAACCGATCTGCTGGGCGCAGCAATTCTTGGGAAAGGAGTACTTCCGCCTGTATTGTCCGTTCTGATTTTAATTGCCTTTTCTGCAATCCTGTTTACTCTTTGTCAATATAATATTCGCAGAAAATGGATCCTCTGATAATAAAATATTTAATACTTTAGTACCCTTAAATAAAGCCTCCTGTTTCACCAACAAGACCGTCAGTTTTTTTACCGGCGTGTCCTTATTTCAATCATATAAATATCCAGTTTGGCTAGAGTGTATTACACCCTATCTATTCAGACATTTCCCATCATTACTCAACAGAGTTTGAATAAAAACGATGAAATAGAACTAATATTTTTCTACATTTCATATGAAAAATACCGAATAATGACAGATATTAAGTGAGTATTTATGATATTGTCGAGTATTCTGTAATAATCAGTTCTAGAATGGGAGAGCGACATTATCACTGCCTTTCGTTTAATATACCTAAAAAAATCCAGGGAAATATAAGAAAAATGATAGGATTAAATTATGAAGAAACGTACCTAATCTTACATTAATTCTAATGATACATACCTGCTTACATATTTTAACACCTGAATTGTGCTGAACAGAATTATTACTATTTTAATTTGCAGCATCTGAGTGATGAGCACTCCAAAATGTTAACAGCCAGAAAAGTTTTGTATCTTAATTGTTGCCATTTCATCCTGGGAGTAACTCTTACAGTAATAAAGTACCAGATTAATATAAGAGGGGTCTCATGTATAAGATACTTATTGCTGACGATGAACAGTTGGTTCGGGATTCTATAAAATCAATCATAGAAAAACACTTTTCTAATGAGGTTGAGGTTGGAACAGCTAAATCCGGCCGCGAGGCTATAGAAAAGGCAGAAACCTTAAAACCTGATATTGTTTTCATGGACATAATGATGCCCGGTATAAATGGAATTGATGCAATGAGGGAAATAAGGTTCAGGTTGAGGGATGTTATTTTTATCATATTAACAGCCTATGATAAGTTTGATTATGCCATGGAAGCCATCAAACTGGAAGTTATGGATTACCTTCTAAAACCAGTGAATCAGGAAACAATAATACAAACTGTTAATAATTCAATTGAGATAATAAGCAATAGAAGAAAAAAAAGAGAGAAAGAATTGGAACTAAAGGAAAGGCTGGAAAGAGTAACACCCATTCTTGAGCGCAGTTTCTTTTACTCCCGGCTGTTTTATTATGACCACAGCAGAGATTTAAAGAGTTACACAGATTTGCTTGAATTAAAAGAAGAGGGTGGGTATATTATTACGGTCAATTTCGGTGGAATAAAAAGTGAGTACAAAACAACCCAAACCTTATACCAGTACTTCAGGAATGTCTTAAAAGGGAAGTATAAATGTCTTGTAGGGCCTTTCATGCTGAACAGAATTATTGTTCTTATTCCAGAATGTTTGAAAAAAAATATGATTGTCACCAGGCATGAAGCTATCAATATTGCGGAATATATATTCAATTCGATGTCAGAAAAAGTTGATGTGGAAATCTCTATAGGGATCGGAAGGCCGTATGCTCTGAGGGACATAGTCAAATCTTATGACGAATCCCTTAAAGCAATAAATTCGCTTTCTGGAAACGGGATAATGCATATAATGAATGTTCCGGCAGAAAGTGTTTTCCAATCCGATCAAATTTTTGAAAGGGAAAAGCTGTTATTGGACAAGGCAGCATCAGGGGATACTGAAGAGTGTCTGCAAACCTTTGATCAGATTTGTGACTGTTTGTTCAAGGAATATGCCTCATCTTTTAACAAGATTAAGAAAAAGCTGCTGGAACTCATGATTTTGATACGCCGCATAGGGTGTAATTACAAGATTGAAGATGAGGAATATTTTAGAAAAGGTGATTATATTGAGGAGTTTTTAAGAATAGAAGACCCAATTGAGCTAAAAGCATGCTGCAAGAAAAGAATTGAATATATTGCGCAGAACATTAAAAATATCAAAGAGAAAAGAATTAACAACAGACTCATTCTTAAAGCAATTGATTTTATTAAGGAGAACTACAAAAATAAAATAACACTTGAAGATGTTGCAAACGAATTGAACATTAGTCCCCATTATTTCAGTAAGCTCTTTAAAGATGAGGTGGGGGAAACTTTTATTGATTACATTACCAATCTTAGAATTCAAAAATCAAAGGAGCTTTTGGCTGAAAGCCAGTTGAGCGGTAAAGAAATCTGCTTTGAAATAGGCTATGGAGACCCCAATTATTTCAGCAGGAATTTTAAAAGAATTGTAGGGATTACTCCCACCGAATACAAGGAAATAACAAAGAGAAAAGTTAAGTTGCGGATGTATACCTAATGCGTTTATTCAGGGTTGCATTAGAAAGACAATTTATTACTAATAGTTGTTTTAACTTCTTGACATTAATTATCTTACTTAAATCAACATTGAAAAAATGCTATTACTCTCCAACAGCAGATAAGTTGTATTGATTCTGATAAGAATATGACAAATAATGCTAGAGACAACTTATCAAGAATAATAGATAATTTATACATAGATGTTATATTAAAACATATTTATAGATTTTTTGAAGATGTGTTCTTACTAAATAACATTAAAACTATCTCTTTGATTATAATTCCCATAATATCTCTTTTTTTTGCAGGGCTATTAAAGCAAAAATAATGAGAAGGGAGCTGGTCTGTATGATTTGTAAGATTCCGACATTGAAGAAACTTGGATTCCTGATTCTTACAGCACTGTTAGTCACCATGACTGTAAGCTGCGACTCACAGATTCTTCTAAAAAATACAGGTAAAATTCAACCTATGGAACCTACGGATAATTCTAAACAAACCGAGGCATATCATGCGGTATGTTATGACGGCAATTCTTACATAGCAGTAGGTACAAATGGCCGGATTGACAGGATAAAGTCGGACAAAACAGTGACAAATCTGCCACCTGCAACAACTTTATCCCTAAATGATGTAATTTCAGTGAATGGCACAGATATAGCTGTGGGTGATGTCGGTATTGTACTGGTTGCAAAAGATGGAGAGAATTTTAAGCCTGTAAAAANCAAAACCACCAAGCCACTATACAGTATTACTTCATTCAGGGAGGCATTTTTGGCTGCTGGGGGCGGCGGAACAATTATTTATTCTTCTGACGGTAAACGCTGGACAAAAATAGACTCCGGAATAAAAAACGATATTCTTTCCATAACAGCCAACGAAAGAATGTGTATGGCTATTACCAGGGAAAGCCAGATATTAATGTCTAATGACGGAAAGGAATGGAGTGTGCTGGACTATAACAAGTTCTATGATGGCCTGGCTGAGCCTTGTCTGTTCCGGAATGTATATACCGAAGGAGATATGTTCTTTGTGACAGGTGAACATATGAATATTCCGGGTTCTCCTGCGATAATGTCAACTTATGATGGTGAGCTGTGGATTGAGCATGCTATCAATATGATTAATGACAAACTTAGTGAAGAATTATTTCCGATCACGGCTAATGCAATTGCTGTAGATACTGATCAGCTGGTAGTGGCATGCAACGACGGAAAACTCCTGACTGTGACGGATTGCAGCACATGCAATAAACTTGATGTTATATGCGACAAGAA
>JGI24710J26742_10003601_pt1 | contig 13028 bp, 12 predicted proteins | sample BioPla2DNA2_FD_26742 | JGI IMG/M metagenome (IMG submission 26742) | reverse complement strand
TGCGCCTTGTAAAGAAGCATGTTCCTGCAAAGGTTCATTGCCGCATCACTGATTGCCCGTGCAAGACAATGATTTTGCAACATGCCCTTTACGTTAAGGTCACTGTTCTACAGGTGCTTCCGCATCATCGGAACCACCATAGCAGTTAGGGAACGCGGTTGTGCCCATGAGACATAGCGCAACAGAATGCCCTCCAAGATAGGTATTTATTGCGGACAACTCTGTTTCGCCCTTTTCCTCGCGCTTCTTCAGAGTTTCCCCTGTCGGGCTTCTTAGATAGGCTTTAAGCTGGGGCACGGCATCAATGGCGGACTCCGCCACGATAATCTTCAGAGTGCAACCATCTTTGGACAACGGCACATTGACGCCATTGATGCTTTTTACCATCATGGGCTCCTCTTCACTTTGCTCGCCACTATGTACAACCGTAAATGCCCTATCCTTGTACGATGGGTCTTCTTTTATCTTTGTCACAAACCCTGTGTCAGGATCTGTTTCCACAACGAGCGCACCACCTATGTTTATGTTCAGGTTCCCTGATGTTTCACTCCCTGTTGGTTTGTATCCTGTTTGCTGGTTTGTCTTGGTGCGGTACAGTACACCACCGATACCTGTGCTACTGGATACCCTGACAGCTCCAGGCACGAGCCTGAACTTACCATTATATGTCCTTGTAAGTCCCGGGAATGGTGTTCCTGTGTAGAGTACCATTTTTGCCTTATCAGAGAACACTGGTCCGGCATAGCTTGTTCCTTCCAGCTTCACAACGACATCTACAACAGTGCCATCTACAACAGAAACAGTTTCCACATAGGCATCTGTCAGTGTGGTCATGTCGTATGTCACCACATCAATGTGCCTTATAAGAGACTTGGGCCACGGAACCTCGCACATGAACGGATAATTAGCGTCATCTAAGTGGTTTAGATATGTATTTCTCATTTCACACACCTCAAGGTTCTGGTTGAGAAGGATAAGGATATGGCTCAAACGCATCGGGGAGCACGTACCTGTCGTGCGTGTAGTCTGTGTCCTCTATAGGATCGTTTCCTCCAAATGCCTCCAAATCAGGGCGCTTTGGCCATGGCGCTGTATAGGAATATGTATCCGTCCATGCAGTGGACATGCCCTCGCTGTTTACCCTATACACAGTAACATCTATATTCCATACAAGGTACGCTGGGTCGTTCTCATGCACTGGATCCGTACCACGTGCCTTTATATACTGGCTCGATTTGAATATCTGTTCCGTTATCGTTTTCTCGTCCCTAGGTACCGACCTTGGTTTTACATCTATCGGTATGTATTCCCTTATCCTACCATAGGGCATCAGCAATGCCTTTGGTGGCGGTAGCGTTGCATCAGCATCTGTTATGTCGAATTTCTCCTCGTACTGTATTCCGCCAGGCTCTGTTCTTTTGTGCCAGTACTCTACCTCATAGAACGGAAGAACATGAAAAGCTATCTCGCCCACAACCATCCCAGGTATATGGGCAACATAAAGCTCTACCGTGGCTGTCGTGCATTTGTTCTCGCTGACATACAGGTTAACATGCTTCCCGTTCAACAGGATTGTAGGTGTTGCGTTGATTTGCGGCTCTGTGATGAAGATACACCCGTCAAACCGCTCATCATCTGTCCACACTTTCACTGTTGCCCTTACAGGGAAGAATGTATCTCCAGGCAAGGCACCAGCGCCAGGTTCAAAGGGTTGCGCTATCTCATCACCTGTCTCGCAGAACGGCATGCTTATGCGTATTCTTGGTACAAACCCATAGGGCGATACACCAGACTGTTCTGTTACCACATCGTCTGCCTGTCGTATTGCAAATGAGTTCCACATCTGTACAAGAGTCTGGTACTGGCGTAGTAGCTGTATCCCTTGCAATCCATCGGGTAGCGAAAACCCCTCTTCTTCCTCTGGTGTCTCTGGTAATTTGAACCCGATGGACTCGTCTGGTAGTTGTAGTGTGTTTGTCCCAACACAAGCATCGTCCAGCTGTAGTCTTGCCTCTAGTAGCGTCCTGAACCCCTGAAGAAGCTCCGCATCGTCCATGGTATTTGCATTCAATAGCAGGTACATCCATATCAGGTAGTACTCGTACCGGGCTTTCATAAGCATGACATCAGAGCAATTCTCGCATGGTGTACAGTTATTGTATACTACTACAGCATTCTCATTAAGTGTACTTACCGTTCCCGTAGCCATATAATCGACGGAATTGCACTCATCTCCCCTGAGCATGAACATCCCATCATCAAGAGGGGGAACTCCGTTTATTGTCAGCACTGGTGCCCTTTTTATGTGCGATACAGGCCCCGGCGGATCGTCGGGACTCGGTGGCGTATCCGGCGGTGGTTGCGGTACATATGTGCCTTCCTGCATAGACAGCACAAGGGTCTGGTTTCCTGTATCAACTATATCCATCTTGACATTGGAACCACCCTCAATAGGCTTCCAGTACGAAGCCGTTATGCCTTTTATGCGTATGTTAGCCATATACCTATTGCCCCAACAAGGCGTTGAGCCTGGCTTGTAGTACATCAACATTACCGCCAAGGCTCATTAAATACTCAAGTATGCGTTTTGCTGCCTCATCCATGCTGGCAAGCCCTTCGCGAACATCATCAAGATCTGCGGATGTACAGCACGGCGTAGCGCAAGGGTTCTCTATAGCAAGCCCGCCTGGTACCAGGGATATATTTGTACAATTATCGCCCACTATTTTTATATCCCCATCGGCGTTTGGTAGCATCCCGTTTATGCTTGTTATAGGTTGTGCCAGTCCTGAGAGACCGTCTTGGTAGTTGGTTGCTGAATGTATGACCATCCTTCCAACAGTCCTCCCTTCCTCATCCTCATCGGTCTCTATATCTATAACTATACCATTACCCGGCCATATATCAAGGTCGCCTGTTATGTTATGCACCACCCCATTGGAATCGGTCACTGTTATATAGGACGGTGCGCCTGGTTCGGTTACGCGCTGGACAAGCAATGCCAATGAAACGCACTGGCTTGATATCTTGCCTGTAGTGGGTGTGAAGGACATCTTACCTAAGCCCATTATAGTGTCCATCTGTCCTACGACAACATTACCTGTACAGTGCGCAAACGAATCCCTACCAGCAGGTAACTCGTACTCACCAAAAGCTACCATATTGTGTTCAGAGAATAGCTCAGCTGTCCTCGGTATCTCCAATGTGCGCATGAAAGGGAACGTCTCTGATCCTGTATCATATGCAAAGACAAGCCGCACACCAGACATGTAGGGTTCTATGGACTGAAGGAATACTCTTGAATCCGAATCCATTTCATCTGTAGGCGGCATGGTTATATGTACAGCGCAAAGGAAATCACTTGGAAGGTGCCTCCCGGTTGTATCCACTACATCGACCCCATCCACTATCGGGAAGTTTCGGTGCATGTTATTATTTAGCCATTCTTCCGCACTATAAGGCATAAATCAACTCCTATGCATGGTTCACAACAAAACCGCTTCGCAGTAGCCTTAGAGGGGTCATGGTAGGCGTTGCCGTCATCCTGCACAACAGTAGTCCAGGACCTGTGAATGAGTGCTCTGACGCATCCTCGTTGTAGGCTACACTACCTCCCATGGAACCAGCTGTAGGGATTGTAGGCGCACTACCGTCGAGTGGAACAAACCACGTACTTGTTGTAATATCGCCAGTATTTCCATATACCTGGCACCATGGACTTGCTTTTCTCGGTGCTGAATCCATAACAGGTACGGACATTATACAGCTAGTGGTTGCATTCTGTCGGAATGTAACGAAAGTCAATTGCCCGTCACTGGTAACGCTTGTTCCATTGTGGTTGTATGCCGTAGCGTCTATTGGTGCCCCTAACATGGATTGCAGCGATATGGTAGCCTTCCCGTCAGCACCTATGTCGACAGCTATCCCAGGTCCCTGTAGGATACCAGATATGATGTTTGTCAGCACCTGTGAACCGTTCTCTATTTTTGCCACAGCTGTTGCGCTATTGGATGGATCCCCGCTGGGTACCTCTGGATCATGTACGTCCACATAGGCTATGCCCCTGTTATTTTCCACCGATACAAGGGATCCATCAACCGGTAAGACATTCCTTATCGCGGACACACCATAGGTGAAGGGATAGTGGTTCGACAGCGTTACAGTCAAATTGAACTTTCCGTCGCCCTTGTGGCTTATTACAGGTTGTCGCACATTATCCCCAGGCTCGTCAACGGCATACCCGCCTGTGAACGGGCTTACATAATATATACCGGCGGCCATTGTTGGCACGGGGATATTGTTACCGTTGTTGTGCGTAAGACAGTTTTGCATGCACTCTGTATCTTCCCACATGCCCTCTATGAGTAGCGTACCTGTAACACCGCCCTCGTACATATCTATAATCATGCCCTCGACACGCGCCCTGGGATCCTCGACAAACTCCCCGTTCGGTCCCGGTGTTTCTGACAATAAAGCTATTGCCGGAAGGAATGCCCCTGTTGTTGTATCGAAATAAACAAGCGCTCCCTTGAACACGCCGGCACCTATTGGTACACCATGCTTTACAACGGCACTCTGTGTTGTCGTGCCGTTTATCCTCGCGTTGAGGGTATTCAGGGCTGTTCTTATGTCAGCCACCGTAGCATTGATATTGTCTATTACGGACGATCCGCTTGTACCAGGAACAATGTCCCTTATGTTGTCTGCATTGTAGATTGTCATTCATTTGTCTCCAGTTTAAGCATAGCTATGACCACCATATATGACCCTGGTATGTACTGCTGGTTGTCGAACGTGGTCAAGAACACAAATTTATCGTCGAATGCCGATGCACCGCTACTAGAAGCGAGGGTAGCGCACTGTATTGTTACGCGCTGCTTTGCATCTATGTCACCTGGCTTAAGCATAGCGGTAAATGTCACAACACCATCATCATCGACAACGACGCTGTGTAGCGGTATTCTCTTGTACCCTGTGCGCTTGCTTGTCTGCATGTTCGCGAAATACTCTTTGTCTCGTTCAGCGCCAAGGGATACAGGATCGTCCCCATATTCCAAGTACATGTGCGTTATTGGTCCTGCTGTGCCAGCCATAGCCTCACCAAGATAGCGCTTACCGTACTTTGTCCATTTCTTCATATAGTGCTTGTCTCCGCGTTTCCTATTGTCGCATTTATCGTTGCGTATGAAGCCACAGCAACCATGCCAATCTCTGCCGTGAAATCCTGTACAAGGTCTGTAACGGCATCGTCCCCGACAGCCTTGACATACACAGTCAGCATTGCACCAGCGCTTATAGACTTCCTGACAGCGTCCAAGGCTGCTTCAACTATATCAGTGGTTTCATTTAATGTAACAAATACCTGCCTACCAGCCCTTAGGTTGCACGCTACATACAACATAGGATTTACAGTATCAGGGATATCGGCTTTAGGTACCATATCATCAGTGCTCCTTTCCGCAACAAGATTGGCATATTCCTCGTTTGTAGTACTCTCACCACTATCCCTTAGCGGTAATATTTTGCATCCCCTTCCAGTATCCGTTGTAGGTACATCGTCTTCGTTCACAGCAAGCAAGGCACCTACATCTGTCCTGACAAGAAGCGCTGGAACCTCGGAAGGTGGTGGTGCATCATTGAAGTCGTACACACGAAGCGACCCGGCCAGTATATCCCCATACTTCACATAGGTACCGACATCCAGGCACTCGCTTGGCGGTCCGTTGTAGGTGTACAGATCGCCGGTATCTATGAGCATGCATGTCAAATCCCCCTCTGTCCATTTGCTTATTATGGTGCCTATGCTACTGGAAACAACGGAATTGCTTGCTTCGGCCAAAAGGTGCTTCGTGTTGTACATCGTGGCACCCTTTACGTGCATGTCCCATGTAGGCTCAGGTACACCGGCAAGGCGCCTATCCACAAGTCCTCCAACAAGGTCGCTATCTACCGTCTGCTCCGCCTTCCTGCACACAAGGCTAAGTATCTCAACAACAGTGCCGTCTGGTAGCACTTCAACATGCCTAGCAAAGTCCTTGTAACGAGGATCTTCCGTGAATACTATCCAGCCGTTCTCGAAGTGGAAATCCATGTCAACGACAAGAAGGTGCTTACCATTGTCCATGCTCTCGGTTATTATATCTGGCAGTTGCGTGTCTTTTGGTAGTTTTACACACCATCCGGCTGTAGGATCCCTTGGTATGCCGTTCTCATACGAAAGGTTGTTCTCTATGCAATAATCAAGATCATACTCTGGGTGTACAATTAGCTCTGTTCTGGTCCCATCTACAGCTGTCCTTGCTATTTCAAGGTCAACGGAATAAGGAATACCCATGCATCTATAAGGCTCTCCACTGGCTGTCATGGAAAGCAACCACTTGTCGGTCTGCTGTTCCTCGCGCTCCCCGCTAGTTGCGAATATCTTAAGTAGCCCGTGAACAAGCTCGTAATCGTTGAACAGGGTTGCCCATAGCTTGCCTAGTACCTTCCTTATCCTTTCGAACCACATTTAGACCTCCTGTAGGGTTATCCCTGATACAGGCATGGAAAAGAAGCACATCCTATAGTCGAACCCACCATATATGGCGCTGTTGGCTATATCCGCTATGCCGTTGTCGCTGTACCATACGGTTGAACTACCATTTTCCTTGTTTGGTATAGTTATAGTGAAATTAGCGGGAACACGTAACTCTGCGCGTGGAACAACGCTCGCGCATGCTTTTGCCAAATCACTGAAATTTATCAGTCTTGCACCAACCTGTGTACCATCTACATAGTGCGACATCGCTGTCTTGAGTGATAGTAGCTCATCCTCTGTAAGTGCTGTGTATGCGCTAACGCAACAACTAAGGGATACCATGGCTGGTATGGCTGATTTGACCATTATATCCTGTCCTATGAACTTTTCCTTATCAGAGGACATGAACTGTTGTAACTCCATTATGCCAGGCATGTATGCAACACGCACCCTGCACGCTACAGGATCAGATAACGATATTATCTGTCCAGCTGGCAAAGACACATTAGCCGGTTTAAACGATACAGTAATTGTCTGGTAGCCGGACAAACGCGCACCTTGTGGTCCCGTAGCTTGTAACGATGTCCCGTACGCTACATCGTATACAGTAACCTGTCCGCCTGTTTCCCCATCATCGGGTATACCATCACCATCCGCGTCAACAAAAGCATAAAGAGCCGTAACAACTATTGCACCAGGGCATGCTGTAGAGGGAATAAATACACTGAAATTACCGCTGCCCCCATCCGCTGTAGCCACCAGGTCTAGTTCCATTGTAGATACTTGCGATTGTGTTTTTACATAACAATCAATAAACCCACCAGGGCTTATGCACAAGTTATTGTACCTTGCACGGAACATAATCTCATCCTCGCCGGCGCATACCATAAGCCCGGATACATGTACAGGCGCATTGAGCATCTTTTTCCTTATGCCGTTGCTACTTCCTATCCCGGCTTCCGCTGTGTTAAGCGCCGCACGCCTTATCATGGATGCATCTGTCTCCGCATCCATGCCGCCTGTTATAGGTGATGTTACCGATGCGGATACAACTACATTGTTGATGAACTCCACAGAAACATCCGCCCCTGCCGACACCTCTATGGCACCCGTCTTGATGCATACAACAGGGATAGTAGCCAGGAACATTCCGGCGTTTGGTATTGCCCGCACATAGGATACCTTGTCCGTGTCTGCTGGTAGTGTGCCTGGTTGTATGAGAACCTGTTTTGCTGTTTCAAGCGCCACTCCGTTTGTGCTGAACCTGCTCCCCTGCGGTATCCTTAACGTGGATTTTGACAGCACTAGTGTGATGGCTCCCCTGCTTCTACCAGCCGAGTTTCTTGTAACAAAGAAATTCCCGGCAACAAGATCTGCGTACTCGTTCTCTGTTGCTTGCGATGTGGCCAGGTACCTTATGCTTGTCCTTTCCCTGATATGGGAAACGTTCGCCGTTATCCACGACAGAATGTACGCAAGAGGGCGTACGACAAGCTCCCTTATCGCGGCACCTGCTTTTGTCATTATGGATGGTGCTGTCTGTGTAACCGTATTGACTACAACAGCTTCGGCGCTATCAAAGTCCTTTTGAGATGGTTGTATGTAATTAGCCATTACCTATTGTTCCCTTTATGACAGCACCGTCCTTCAGCCTCAGTGTGCACTCTATGCCACCTGTAGCTATGTTGTACTTACCAACAAAACTATCTATCATGTCCTTGTCTTCATTATCGAGCTGTGCTATTGCTGTTGCACAAGCCAAGGCTATCAACGAGTCCAAATGCCCTACACTGGGCATATTCGCACCATCAAGCATGTCTACCAAAGAAAACGGTTGATTCCTGTAGCCGTCCTCACTTGCTCCGCAAAGCATTATGGAATACAACCTTTGCAATAGCATTGCCTTGGAATCCTCCGAAGAACTAAATACCTCGAAGGACACACCACCGCTCTCTTCAGGTACTATCCTGAGATCCGTTGTCATTGGTACTCCTCCTGATCCAGTACTTGCCTTCTACCCCGTATCCCTATTAGCATGCGATCCATGTGCTGCATATGCGTTGCACCTGATACACGCAAATCACGTAGCATCCTCTTAGACATATCTGCATCAGATGCCGCACCCGCCATTGTGTAGGCATTCCCGGTAGCCTGTGCCTTCAAGAGCTCCGCTTCGCACTGCCTTACCATTGTTGCGTAAGATGGTAGGGATATCTCTGGTCTTGCTCCCATACCATATACGAAACCAAACTCAATGGCATCGCACATGCCTCGCTCATACTTAAATACATCTTTGTAGAATTTATTAAACATACCACTAGTTTTAAAGTGTATATGGGGAAGCTATTATGGTATCTGGCACATTATTTATATGGAATACACTGTCGAAGTCAAGCTGGTACCTCTCAACGACCTTGTTTGTCCTTTCAAGTGTGTACGATATACCTACCAACCTTCCGACAAAAGACCCTTGTGTGTGCGGCTTATTGTACATTATGCTTACCCTGTGCCCCAGTAGATCCTCAAGCCATATACCGTCCCCGCCAAATTTCAAGGACGGCGACACAAGTGCGGACATCCTGCTACGACCTTTATACGAGTTCGCATAATGGTACTCGGCTATCTTATTAGCCATCTCCGTGTACTTCTCTACCTGTGTTACAGGCACCTTGCTGTTGGCTATAGCTCCGTCCTTTTCTGTAGTGCCGGCTCTCGCCGCTGTATCGTGCACAGATTTTGATATACCATCCTTTTCCTGTGCCGCTATGAGCTGCCACGGCTCTATGGTGACAACCTGTAGGTCTATGGTACGGGACAGTTCAAGCACCTTTGCACCGTCATATGCCCTATAAGCGTCTCTTAACGCCGTGCATAGTTCCTTGTCAGGGCTGTAGATACCTGGGATCATGGTATTTGCGGACATGTCACCGAACGCAAGTGCGGTACCAGAATCACACCTTACAAGAAACACATCCGTAGAATCTTTTGGAAGAGCGTCCTGGCTAAGACTGGTTGACTGCACATTATCATCTGTAATAAGGTATCTACTACCTCTTTCCGACCACATCATGGACGGACACACTTCCAGCGAGAACTCGCATCCGCTTTTGGCTACCCTTGGTATGACATGCAACATAAAGGAAGGCGATGTAAGAACCGCTACCATGGCATCATACAATGTAGCCCCCTCGCGAAGTGTCTTCCTGAGCATATCCCACATGCTCTTGTTATATTGCCCTGTAGGATCTGTTCCCCATATGTCGTCGCTTAGGTTGGCGCTACCTTTCAGGCACTCCCCTATGAGTCCCGAATACCTGTTTGTTGCGGCACCTTCGCTGAACATCCTGTAGTTCTCGCTGTCTATTATGGCACACGCCATTCTTCCTATGCGCTCGGATATTGGGCAATTTAAGTTGCTTATATCTATGCGACCGCCTTGTCCGTCAGATACGCTACCATCAAACAAAGGCGCTCCGTATAGCGTGGACTTCGATTGCTGTGCTTTTGCGGCTTCGTTTATATCGCCCCTATATTGTAGCATGGACAACATGAACCCCGGGTTGACTATCGCCGATGTAGCGCTAAGGGGTTTCATGGACAGCATCGCTGCTTTGTACTGGCATATTACTCTCACAGAGTGTGATGTGGGGTCTATTTCCAGGGATGTATTGATGACAACACCCTGGAATATTGTCTTGAGCTCCTTGCCTGTGAATTCATCCAGGAACCTTATTGCGCATAACCTTGGAATAGTTCCGAACGGTTTGATAGCACCGTCACCTATTATAAGTTCTTCCGGGAAGTACAAATTCACCACGGAAGCACCGCCCCTACGCAATGATGCCATATCCTTTGTGTGTGATAGTGGTTCCCCGATAACAAGACGCACAACAGCCGTTGGTATGCTGTCTATACCGTACGATATATTAAGTCCTGATATAAGGAACCTTTGCCTATTGTCCTCGCTTTCACCGTCTTCCCATATGTCCAAGACAGCAACTACCATGGAATCTCGGTAGTAAAGAACAGGTCGGGAAGAACCTTTAGGTAGTTTCTTGTATACCGTAGTATCTTGTTGTACTGATGAATTTGCTATTGACTGCGTCATCCTATCTTGTTCCTCAGCATGTAAACAGATACCGCCGCGATGGTATCCAATGGGGTACCATTCTCCAGCATAGTGTACAAATCCTTCGGTAGCTTTGCCTTTATAGCATCAATATTGCTGATCTTCGCCATGATACTGTCCACAGGGACACCACAAGATGGTGCCTTGTATGTGTTCTTCGGGTCGAGAGCGCAAAGCTCCTTGCCGAACTTTGTGAACCTTCCATAATGGGTTACAACACACGCCAGTGCTATTCTATCAGCTTCCCCGAGCCCGCCTACAAGCATATCGCGTACAACAGTGGCATCGCCAGTAAGCAATACACTGCTGTAGCGCTTCGACATAGGATTTTCGCTGTCGTACTTGTATGGTGCTATTATGCCGTATAGTATGTTCAATTTACAACAACCCCTATCAAATGCAATGAGTACTCGATGCTCTGCCCGGCTGTGTTCTGTGACGCATCCCCCTCCAGCACCATACTTACAAGCACGCACTCGTATATTCTTGTATCGGCGTTGTCCTTTGTTACAAGGAACACTCGATTACCTTCCATCCTGCTGCCTCTGTGCTTCTCATACATGCCTTGTATGGAATCACTGCGTATACCATCTTGTGTATAGACAATAACATTGGGCGAAAAGGTAACTCCAGTAAGCCGTATCGTAGTTACTTTGTCCCCAAATTGAGTAACTATATAGTTACCAGACAGTCCTTTGGCTATGTTGGCGTCAATTCCTGCGGCAACTTGCACCCCTGTGACGGGTGCCCACCCCATGAGTATGTCTTTCTTTTCTCCAATGATGTTTACGAGTGTTATTATCGAACTGTTATTGTTTTCTGTGCCGACAGGATTAACCTCGACACTAAATGGTCTTTCACCAAATATGTTACAAGTTACATTCGCCATATAATGTAGCCTTATTGTTTGGCCTGTACCCTACTACCTACAGGCGAGTCTTCAAGAAGTCTCTCTATCAAGGACACGAGCTTCGGTAACGAACTGCTCAAGATAGCGAATATGTCGGACAAGCCCTTTGATGCTGTGCCGTAGGGGTCTGTCGTACCTACAGCCGCTGATGCGAGTCCGAGCTGTGTTTGTAGTACTTCAAGGCTCTTAGCCTTGTCCACATAGCCTTGTTCAAGTGCTTCCTTCTTCTGTGCATCAAGTTGTCTACCGACTTCCCTGCTGTCCATCATGGCAAACCTCTCATAGGACACAGCACCGTCCTCGTCTATTGCCTGTATGGACTTTGCAAATTCGTTGATATGCTTTTTCGTTTCCTCGCTTTCGTATGCAAGGTATGCTGTAAGCCTGTCGCCTATGGCACGTGCCTTGCTGAAGTACCTTCCAGAGCGCATATCCGATGAAAGCTCCTCGCCGACGGTCTTCTCCGCGCTTCTTCGTATCTCTTCCTCTGTCAGGTTCGTGTCATGGTTGTATGGGCGTAGTCGCTCGACCTCAGCCTCGACAAACTTCTCATAGGCTCCTGCGCCATATGCTCGTTCTGTCTGTAGCGTTATGAACGCTTTCTCCGCCCTTGCCTCAGCTTCCGCACGCTCTTCCTTCGGCCTGCTCTTGTCTTGGGCTATCTGGCGCTGTTCGTGAAGCTCGCGCAATGCTTTTTGTGCTGTTGTAGACGCTAGCCCCTTGCCTGTCATTGCCCAGTCTATTGTACTGGCAATTCCTGTGGAATATGTCCTACGCTCTTCCTCTGCCCATTTCGAGGATTCGTCCTTTATAGATGATAGGTGCTTCTCAACCTGTTGCGTATAACTCTCAAGCTGCTCTGTCCTGGTCTTGTTTATGTTCTGTAACTCGACCTTCGGACTGAACATTCTTTTCTTAAGCTCGTCTACATCACCACCACTTCGAAGGAAAGACATGGTGTACTCTTTTATGGATGTAGCAACATCAGTTTCCCTGTACTTGGCCGTGTATTCCTTCTCCTCTTTGTAGATATCCTCCCTTGTGCGCTGGTCGAGAAGCGATCTCTGTATCTGCTTCTGTGTAACGTAATCAGGGTTCTTGTCCATCGTATAGTGCCCTACGGCACGTACAAGCCGGGCATCTATGTCAGAGTACTTTGGTGCTGTTGTGCGTATGGTTTCTGCAAGCTCCTCATCGGAAGCTCCTTGCTGTATTTTCGTCAGCACCTCCGGGCTTTCCCCAAACAGCTCATCCAATCTAGTGGCTGTTCGTTCCACGGCTTCCCGCATGGATATTGGTCTGGAACCGGTGACCGCTTCCCTTATGTCGTCGGAGTTGATGTCATGGTACCTTTCAGAGGTTCTACCAATAGCTTTCAACAGCTCTTCATCGGATGCTCCCCTCTTTGCAAGTGCGTATATCTCTGGCGATTCCTTGAAAAGCTCGTCTATAAGCTCTATGTTGCGTATCTT
>JGI24710J26742_10003597_pt1 | contig 13036 bp, 14 predicted proteins | sample BioPla2DNA2_FD_26742 | JGI IMG/M metagenome (IMG submission 26742) | reverse complement strand
AGTAATAAATGAACCCCGGTATCGTGATGATGCCGGGGTTAAATATCTGGCTTAAGGCCTCCAAGTAACAGCAGTTTAAGTTTTTGTGACCTTTGATGGCATATAACCCGATGAATAATACAATTCGCAACACATCAGGAAGAGGGTTGCATTAGAAATCAAAAAAGATTCATTTGACATTGTTTACAGGATCTGACCACTCTTTCCTTGATGACATCCTCATCAGAAATTTGTCCAGAAATCAATGGTGAGTAGGGATCATGTTCTGCGTGTAACCTTTCAACAGTTTTTGAACTATAATTCGCATAGCAATAACGACACCCATTTTTACAGGTATTATACATTCCTATATCTATGCTGGCCATACAGCCGCACTCTTCTCGCTGATTTTTATCTTTATCAAGATCCAGTTTGCAGCCTAATAACTTTTCAAACAAATTGCAATCAATGCAATGACCATGAGCGATTCCGTACTGCTCTAAATTGATCTTTTCAGCACATGATTCTATTGTAATGTGATATTTCTCGGCTATTTCCACCATTCTTTGTGCTATTTCTATCATTTCCTTGGTTCCAATGGGCAGAAGTCCAACACCATTCATATTGGTCTGGGTATTACGATACATGTCCACAAAGCTTATAACACATTTGGATGTATATCCTGTTAATCGTTTTGCTATTTGTTCAAAATAAGCAACATGATAATCAATCGAGTACTTTTCTGTTAGTAGTATAGGATCGTATCGCCAGATTACCCTATCTGACCCTATTTTGCTTGACAACTCTCGGAACGCAGGAATGATTATATCATTTTTATTTGGCACGTGCCTTTCTATATCTTGGGCATATGAATTTACCGTAAATTGGAAATAGTACATATACTCATTCAATAAATGCAATTTATCCAGCATTGGTGTCGGGTTTTTTGTCCAAAAAACGATACCATCCACAACATCAGGGGACAATGAAATTTTACTGACCTGATGAATGTTCATTGGGTTTCTAACATACACATACCCATCTTTAATTCGATTAAAAAACCAATCTGAATAATAAGATGGTATATCAGTCCGACGGCTTGCGCTTATTATCATTATATCACCTCCAATAATAACTGCACTGTTTTTTTACAGCGACTATCTGCGTGGTACCGGAGTTGTATATCTCGAGGAATCGGAAATATACTTTGGGTCACAGCGTGCGGGGTCCCCACTTTTTGGGCATCGTATAAATCACCTGTATCAAAATACTTGTAAGTACACCGAATAACTGACAATTTATACGCCTCTATTTTTTGTTTAAACCGAACAAAGTAGTTTCGTCCTCGTCGATTGCTATTAACATCGTTAATGATGAGTAATAGTTTCTGTCCCTTCTTTTTCTTCTGAACTATGTTTTTTACGAGATCATCCAAAAAGGAATCTATAATCCCAATTTGTCTAGTGTTAAATAGATATGAGATAAGATAACTGATCACAATAACATTTGTATCACCTACAGCATGCTGGTTAAAACACTTAAAAACATCATCATAGCGCACTTTATATGCCATGCTATTCTCTGAACAATATTTTGCGGCACGATTATTGATGGGTCTCCATAGTTCGTTTACATCTACCCCGATATATGATACAGGTGCAGTAAAATGATGAGTACTATAAAAATGCTCAAACGCCATAAGGTCAGCATTACCTCCACAACCGAGGGAGAGAATATGAAAATATGGATAGTCCTTCAGATAATTGTACTCTTCTTCGAAGGCGCAGTGCAACTCAGTTGCGTATAAGTATGAATACTGGCACACATAATGATAAAGCATCTTAGGACAGTCATACAATGTTTTTGGGTCAGCTCCGGCTCTTTCCGGAAAATGAATTTGATACAGGCAGTTATAACAACTGTTACTGCAGGATCCCGACGGGTGATTACAGGTGCCACAGCCACATTTGTCGCCGAAGGTAACAAATTTTTTGTCGCAAAAACTCACAAGATCATCTAGTAACATTTTATCTCTCCTATCACAACTTATGCTATATAATTTCTTTGTGTTTAGGGATATATCTTACCTGATGTTTGGGCGGCCTTTTTATACTATACCCAAAATCAGGATTACTTTTCAGGTTGAAGAAGCCCCTTCGCAAACGACTCTTTGGTAAAGGAGGTAGAAATACCATTATCAAAAGTAATGTTCACTGTTGTATCTGTTTCGCTTTTAACAATACCAGGGCCAAATTTTGCGTTAATATGAAAGACTCGCTGTCCTACATAGTGTTTCTCTGAAGCCTCGGAAATGTTTGTCTTTGATGTTGCATGTGGGGTAATATCTATTTTTGGTTGTAAACGTACAGAAGGTACACTGGCGGAGGTTGCCTTCTTACTTCCGGTATTTTTCAGTGCCTTCCTTAATTCTTTCACAGACATTGTTTCTCCGCCGGGGATTCTATGGATCATTGCATGGCAATTAGGGCATACAGGTATCAGGTCTTGCTTATAATCCACAACATAATCTCTTTTGATGGTGTGTAATGGACGAAGATGATGAATATGGATAAAGCCCTCTCCTAAAGCTCCATATTTATCTCCAAAGTTCAAACCGCAGACAATGCAACTAGTTCCGTGGTGTTCAATACACTTTCTGCGGGCAATGGAACTGCGCTCGTATCTATCCACCTTTACGCTTCGGATATGTCCCTCGTGGTACTGTTCCTGCTCGTTAACATCAGTAAAGAATCCATCTGAATAGTAATCGTTGAATTGGCTGTCAATATACGCATGCAAATCAGGGGACACTTTCACCGGCCCTTGTGGCGCTGCGCTTAAACCATTAGCGACGGGGCTCTCTAAGCTCAAACGGTTAGTATCAACCTGATCCAAAAGTTTAAGACGTGCATATAAACCTACCTTGGATTTTTCATACTCATCGTGGTCTATCCAGAACTGCGCGTCATCAATACACTCCGAAAAAGGCACTGAGTGTTTTGTTACCTCGCACTTATACATTACGCGCTTAAAAGGCCTTGTGCAGTAGATATAAACAATATCACCCACACTGTATTTGGCGCGCTGCCGCCAGTCAATGAACCCATTAGTGGCAAAAGAGCTAGCGTGGTCATACATATTTCCATTGGCTGATATCATCCATATCATACGTTTTCTCCTGTTCGTGTTTAATTATCAAACAAATCTCTCATAATAGCATCCAAATCTGTTACGCCAGAGTTTACTTCCGGTACCAGAAAACGTTTTACACCATCAGAACAAATCTGTTCTATCCCGGAGATAAAGAGCGATTTAACATCTTGATTGCCGCCAAAGTAAGTATCAAGGTTACCAGCGTGTGCCACCCATCTGCCGGTGGCGCTTTTCTTTTTACCCCAAATATGAATACCGTTGATCAGATCTCTGTAAGGGATAAGGGTATCGATAGCTGCTTGATACTTTTCCGCTTTGAACTTTAGCGTATCAATTCCTTCGGCAGTAAGCAGTTGCGGGAAATCCAAAACCACACCTAGTTTCAGACCGCGCTGGTGTATAATCTCGCAGAGAGTTGCGATTTCTTTCGCTTTTCCTACGAGGAATTTGCCTCCGTGATACACAGCACCGGATCTGTTTTCGATAACAATAGTAGTATTTGGATATGCTGCATGGATTTTTTGCTCAAAAATGAGATATCGTTCAGAAAACCCATCTAAAGAGCAATAATCATTAAATGGCGGATGGATCTCTATGATCTCAGGAGGATTGTGCCCCTTTGTCAGCCCAATAATGAATGCCGCAAATGCTTCGGCCCACTCGTTTGATTTCCAAAGCTGTGGAACACCATCTTTATTTGCTTCGCGAAGGATTGGAAAGGCCGCTATATGCCCTGAATCAAATTTTCTTTTCCCGTAACTGTATTCAGTATGAAGGGAATACTTTTCTGTTGCTTCGATAGTGTCCTTGTCCAGGTGACCAGCTACCTCATGGATTTGCGCTGAAAGCCCTTCGGGATATGGAACGCCATTATATTCTATAAAAATAAAGCTTCCCTTTGATAGCATATAGCCTTACTCCTTGTTATACTTCTAAGATTCCAATTTCCTTCAAATATCCATATATTCCGTCATACCACTCACGTTTCCGGGTCTGATCGTCGTCGCTGCCTGCTGGCACAAAGATGGCCATGCCCTGACGTGCGCGGGTGAGCAGTACGCGATAGGCGTTCTTCAAATACAAGCGACGTTCCTCTGAGCTAACATTGGTCCAACGGTTACCGACAAAATTGTTATAGATCCATTCGCCGTCTACATAACGGTAGTCGGCATCCCATGCAACAACGGAATAGTCCAGCTCCAATCCCTGGATATCAAACTCCGTCACCACGTCCTCCAGCATATAACTGGAGCGGACATCGTCTTTGCCGTTCAGGAACCAGTTAGCTACCGAAATCTCATTTTTTACAAAGATGCCTTCCGGTTTCAGACGCAACGCGCCGCTGCTAGCGAGTAAACCATAACGAGTGGTGCCCTGGCAGTGATCGCGCACCCAGTCTTTTGCTTTGTTCAAATCGCGGGTAATTACGATCGGATATTTATCTTTTATGCGCTGATACAGCGCTTTCGCTTCGGTGGTATCTGCATCCAGGAGCGCCTTTACAAACGCTGCTAAATCCGGTGTTCTGAAAGATCGCACCGATGTTGCCAAATGGAGCTTGTCTCGCTCGAAAGCGCGAAGCCCCTCTAACATGCTGTTCCAGCTTCTGCCGCGACGGTACTCATCGTCGTTGAGCTGAGGTGTGATATACACATCCCAATCCGGAAACGCACGACGCAAAGAATCAAACCATTCAGGCAAACCGGCCTCGCCAGTATTGATCTCCTGACCGCCACCTACAAGGCAAATGACAACCGCCCAATCCTGATGGCGATCCATGGTGCTGATCAAAAATTCCGGCTCGCTATACGGGAAGGGGGAAACGCCCTTCTTGGTAGCCATGAACTTTTCGATCATATCCTGCGTCCACGCACGCTGCGCCTCATCGAAGATGGCAACGCGCTCCGGCGGGATGTTATTGTTACCGACGAAAGAATCGCGGTACTTATGAATGATTTGGATAAACGCAGATGTGCTGCGGAGTGCATCTGTTTTAGAAACACGGTTACCGCGCTGCTTTTCCTGTTCCACTTTATCACGAGCCAACGCTTCCTGCAGCACCGTCACCAACGGGAAGTTACCGGACAGGAACACTGCATGTTCGCCCTGTTGCGCATCGGAACGTTGGATAGCAATATTCAACCCGACCAACGTTTTACCTGCGCCGGGCACACCGGTCACGAAGCAAATAGACTTTCTGCCGTTTGCTTTGCTGTGTTCGATGATGCGGTTAATCTCATCGGTAGTAACAGTCAGGTTTTCTGCGCCTGCATCACTGCGGGTAATGTCATGAACATTGTGTCCACGATACAACGCCTGCGCTGCTTCTACGATCGTGGGCGTAGGAAGATACTCAGAATTCTCCCATGTCGCGTAGTCAAAAGCTGGCTCCTGATACTGCCGAGCAATATGATCAATCGCAATGCCCAAATTCTGCGCATTACAACGAATGGGCTCCACAATGCGGTCACGCACCGTCAGAACATTCTGATAACGCGGAGCTTTCGTGGATACCATGATTGGTACCAACATTTTATCGTGGCTTTCCTTCTGGAAGTTGCGCAGATCCAGAGCATAGTCATATACCTGGTCATATGTAGATTGGCGGTATTCCGTATCGCCGCACTTGAACTCCAGGAGGAAAACAATGTTTTTGTAAAGCACCACTGAGTCTACACGTTTACCCATTCTGGGAATGGTGTATTCGAAAATGATCCTACCGTCTGAAAAAGAGCGCAGCTGATCCTTGAGAATCTGCACCTCAGACTCCCAAGTATTGCTCTGTTGGATCGTCGTTTCTGCTGAAATATCGTTGGAGTGGATGATACCTATTATTTCTCTGCTCGACTGCCGCAAGAACTCAGCAATCGACGCAGAGTAGTAGGATCTCAAATTACGCATAGTGGTTACCTCTTTATATCAATTATCTTCCACATCGGGGACATAGGTCATAATATCGCCGTAATCACATCCCAGAACTTTGCAGATCTTTCCAAGAATCGCGAGAGTAACCGGCTCATCCCGGCGCAGTTTTGTCATTGTATTGGGAGCAACATCTGCTGCCTTTCGCAGATCAGCCTTGCTCATCTTCTTATCGACCAAAAGCTTCCACAGCTTGTTATATGAAACGGCCATAAAGCACCTCCATATTTTGTATAAGAATATTATATCACAGGAATTCCGCATTTACAATATACTTTCGCAAAGTTGTGCGATTGTCAATCAAAGATAGGAAATCAATAGCTTTCAACTCTTTGTTCTCAACAGTTGTACCTAGCGGTGTTCCCGAGAACTGTTCCGAGCCAGGTACAACTGCTGTTCTTGGCCGAAATCTATGGGTACAGACCATCGGGAACACAGGAACACTAGTATTATCAAGGCTTTATGGCACTTGTTCCTATGTTCCTAAAAAACAAGTAATAAAATAAAAAGATAAGAAATAGGCAGTAGTTTCAACCCTATATACGCATTTGCGCGTATATAGGGATTTTTTGTTTCTCGGAACAAACTTTTTTCGCGGTGAGGGGGTTAACTTTTGCTTTTTTCGTGGCCTACCTTTAGGAGGTGGTGTGTATGGCAAACAGAAAAACGGATAAAGGAGGTGGATCGTAACCAGCAACACGGCTCCCCTAGGGGGGATCAAATCTCTACGACCTTTCGCCTGTGCAACGGGCGTGGGGTATCACGCACAAAATCGCAATTTCAAACGGGGTAATAGCCCCAATCAAAATCAATGGAGGAATTTATATGAAATTCAGACTGTTTTACAACAAGAAACCCAAGCTGTCCGTCAGCGACATCGACACCTTTTCCGGCAAAGAGTATGTTTGCCACTTCCTGCTTCAGACCATGAGCGGTAAACCTGTCACCATCTCCCAGAGCGCCGATCCCGATCTTGGTATCTGGAGAGTGCAGCACGGTTTCTCCTGCATCTACTTCGGTACCTATGCCGAGGCTATGGATTACTGCCGTGAGCGCTTTTGCGATCTGTCCGGCAAGCGACTGAAAAAGAGAGGCCGCAAGTGATGTTCCGAATGACACGATACCTGGATAAACATCTGCATGGCCATATCGATTTCGGGACCTTTCACCTTCTGACCGTTATTCCAAGACCGGGCAAGGATGCCGTGGCGCTACTGGTTCCTAGTGACGAGCGAAAGGACAAGCACTTCAACCTGCAATGCGGTACCACATCGCTTTGGTATAGCTCTCTGGACAATATGCTCACAGCCGCCAGAGAGTATTACGGCATTTCTGGCTACCAGGCTTGGGGCTGTCGCCGCAGATACGCCGCGCTGCAAAGGAGGAACACCCGATGAGCAAATATTATCCTTTGGTCGATGCCGATAGCAGCGGCTTTAATAAGATCCCTATGTTCCCGGCAAGTCGTATCGCAGATGCACTGAGCAAGTGTAATTTTGCGCTGACTGAAATAGCGCCACATCGATATACCTTGCTGGCCATGAAACCACTGGAAGGCGATCCCGACCAGTACCACATCCATTGCCCTATGTGCGGTAAGGCGATGGCACAAATCGTTCCGTACAAATCTGATCATCTCCTGGGCGAATATGCCTGCGAGAACTGCAACTAACAAATTGGAGGAAAGAAAATGTATCACATCAATTCAACCGAATACGAAAGAAGCTTCTGGGATGTCATGAAGCGTAAGAATCCCACCTACAACGGTCTGTCCCAGGGCAGACACAGTATGACCAACAGTTATGCTCTGCCTACTGCCCAAAGCAAGCAGTTTATGGCGGCCATGAGAAACGAGAATGCATTCCGCTCTCTGGCTACCATCGTAAACGCTCCCGGCAGCGACCGTACCATCTTCACCTGCGATGCCGAGGATATCGCCACTTGGCTTGGCGATGGTTCCCTGGATACTTACTACGATGGTGTGGACGATTTTAAGAGACTGCCGATCCGGGTACATCGTCTTGGCACGATCGTCCGCATCCACGAGGACTTCCTTAGGGACACCGGGTTTAACATCCAGCGATACCTGGTCGACTCCTTTGCCAAACGCATGGGCCACACCGAAGAGGAAGCATTTGTTAATGGCGATGGAAAGAAAACTCCTACGGGTATCCTTGCCTCAGAAGGTGGCGCGGAGGTCGGTGTAACCACTACAGCCATCACCTATGACGATGTCATCAGCCTGTACTTCTCTGTGAAAAAGGAATACCGCAAGAACGGCGTCTGGATGATGAACGACGAAACCGCCCTGGCACTCCGCACCCTCAAGGATGCCGATGGCAACTATATCTGGAACCACACCAACGATACAATTCTGAGCAGACCGGTGGTAATCTGCAACGCCATGCCGAATGCAGATGCCGGAGCGAAGCCTATCGCTTTTGGTGACTTCAGCTACTACTGGATCGATCAGCGTGTGCGCTTCACAGCTAGGATCATGGAGGAACTGTATATGCTCCACCAGCAGGTCGGTTATCTGGGCTATGAACATCTGGATGGAAAGCTGATCCGTCCCGAAGCGATCAAGGTCATTCAGATTACCGAATAACGCCTGTGCCGGGAGGGTGAGCCTGTCTTGCTCTCCCGGCTTTTTTGAAAGGAGTCACCAATGAAATTACAGGATATTAATGCCATAAACAATATGCGGCTGAAAGGATACAGCATCGCGACCATCTCTAAAGTGCTGGGTATGCCATATAACACCGTTAAATCACATATACGCCGCAATCCAGATATACCGGGAGCAAGCGTATGTCTGCAATGCGGAAAACCCGTTAAACAACCCAGAGGACGCAAAGAGAAAAAGTTCTGCTCGGATCGATGTCGCATGGCCTACTGGAACAGTAACCAGGATAAGGTCAAAAAGCAGACCTACTACACCTTGATCTGCCAGCATTGCGGAAAGGAGTTTACTGCTTATGGAAACAAGAATCGTAAGTTCTGCTGCCGTGCCTGCTACCTCGATTCCAGAAAGTGCGGATAAGGAGTTCCATACCCGGTTGATGCGCTATCGTCTGGTGATCTCCCTGGTGGACAGCATGGTTGCGAGAGGCTTTATTTCAGCGGATGAGGCAGCCATATTACACACAAAGGCAGCGGAGATCCACGGCCTATCTTTGGGTAGTATATTTCTCTGATATCCCTTGCTATATATCCTCTTTAGAGGGAACATACAGTACACCCATATTGATACAAAGGAGGTGTTCTGTATGAAACGAACCGTAAAACAGGTGCGGTTTCCGGCTGCGAATATTCCAACGCTGACTCGTGTAGCAGCATATGCCAGAGTGTCCAGCGGTAAAGATGCTATGCTGCATTCACTTTCGGCCCAGGTCAGCTATTACAGCAATCTGATCCAGAACCATAAGGGATGGCAGTATGTTGGGGTATACGCAGATGAAGCCTTGACGGGTACTAAAGACAACCGTGAGAAGTTTCAGCAGATGCTATCGGACTGCCGCGCCGGAAAGATCGATATGGTCATAACCAAGTCCATATCTAGGTTCGCGCGCAATACAATTACATTGTTGGAAAGTGTTCGTGAACTCAAGGCACTCGGTGTTGATGTTTTCTTTGAAGAGCAGAACATCCACACCATGAGCGCGGATGGTGAACTGATGATAACGATCCTTGCTTCCTACGCACAGGAAGAAAGCCTTTCGGCCAGCGAGAACATGAAGTGGCGTATCCGAAAGGGTTTTGAACGCGGCGAAATGATAAACCTGCGGTTCCTTTACGGCTACTCTATCAAAAAGGGAGTCGTGACTGTCAACCCCGCCCAGGCAAGGATCGTCCAGGAGATTTTCCATCGCTTCAACGATGGTGAAAGCATGGGCAGCATTGCGGCTGACCTCAATGCCAGAAACCTAAAAGGGACACGCGGCGGTGAATGGTGCCAGCAGCGCATTCACGATGTGGTGACCAATGAGAAATACCTGGGCAACGCGCTTCTCCAGAAAACCTTTGTGAATAACCACCTGGAAAAGAAGCAGGTCAAGAATCGCGGTGAGCTTCCGCAGTATTACGCCGAGGGAACTCACGACGCGATCATCGACCCAGAAACCTTCGCAAAGGCCCAGGAGCGCATTGAGGTTTTAAGGCTGGCAGCTGAGGAAAGACCAAAGCCTACCCGGTCGGCTTTCACCGGCAAGATCCGCTGCGTGAAATGCGGAAAGAACTACAAACGCGGAAGGCACGGCGACAGAGTCTTTTGGAACTGCTCGACCTACCTTTCCAAGGGAGCAAAGGCTTGCCGGTGTTCGCAGATCCCGGAGCCGCTCCTTTACAGCATAACGGCAGAAGCCTTAGGGCTTGAGGAGTTTGACCCGGATGCCTTTGAGAGCAAAATAACGGTTATTGAAGCCCGCGATGACAACACCCTAGTGTTCTGTTTCACCGACGGAACTCAAACCGTTAAACGATGGCAGCACCGCTCCAGGGCAGAAAGCTGGACCCCGGAGATGCGTGAATCAGCAAGACAAAAAGCCAAACAGCAAGTACTGCCAGATCGAGGATGGCACGGATATTTCCAAAAGACAGAGAAATGAGAGGAAACAGATTATGGCACAAGTAGCAAGAGCAATTACAGTAATTCCGGCAACTATTAACCCCGTAACACGAATGGCAAACACCTCCATGGCTAAGCGCCGGGTGGCAGGTTACGCCAGAGTATCCACGGATAGTGAAGAGCAACTTACCAGTTACGAGGCGCAGGTTGACTACTACACCAGATACATTCAAGGCAGATCCGACTGGCAGTTTGTTGAGGTCTATACAGACGAAGGCATCTCCGCTACCAACACCAAGAAGCGCGATGGCTTCAATCGGATGGTCGGAGATGCCTTGGAAGGAAAGATCGATCTAATTGTTACCAAGTCGGTAAGTCGCTTCGCGCGTAATACAGTGGACAGCCTTACAACGGTCCGCAAACTGAAAGAGGCTGGCGTTGAGGTGTATTTTGAAAAGGAGAATATCTGGACGCTGGATTCAAAGGGTGAGCTTCTGATCACCATCATGTCAAGTCTTGCCCAAGAGGAAAGCCGCTCCATTTCAGAGAATGTCACCTGGGGCCAGAGAAAACGATTTGCTGATGGTAAGATTAGCATTCCGTACGGACAGTTTCTCGGTTATCGTAAAGGTTCAGATGGATTGCCAGAGATCGTGCCGGGAGAAGCGGAGACGGTGCGTCGAATTTATCGACTGTTCATGCAAGGTAAAACACCTAACGCTATCGCCAAGTTACTTACCGCAGAAGGTGTACCCACACCCGGTGGAAAGAAGGTCTGGCAATTCACAACGGTGGAAAGTATCCTTGCCAACGAGAAGTACAAGGGTGCTGCGCTCCTGCAAAAGAAGTTTACGGTGGATTTTCTCCAGAAGAAGATGAAGGTCAATGAGGGTGAGGTTCCGCAGTACTATGTAGAGAACAGCCATCCACCAATCATCCAGCCGGATGAGTGGGATCGTGTACAAGCAGAGTTCCAGCGGCGAAAGTCCCAAGGAAAGAATCACAACTGCAACAGACTGTTTTCGGCGCAGATCGTCTGCGGCGATTGCGGTGAATACTATGGCTCCAAAGTGTGGCACTCCAACAGTAAGTACCGCCGCGTGATCTGGCAGTGTAATAGCAAGTTCAAAGGTGACCACAAATGCAGAACACCTCATCTTTACGACACGGATATCCAGCGGCTGTTTATGTCGGCAGTCAGCAAGCTTTTTGCGGACAGAAAAACGATCCTGGAAACTTGCCGCTTGCTGCAATCCACCTTGACTGACAACACCAGCATTGACGCGGAATGCGATGAATTGCTCCGTGAGATGGATGTAGTAGCTGGGCTGATCCGATCCTGCATAGAAGAAAACGCTGCTCAAGCATTTGACCAGGCCAGCTACCTAGAACGATACAACGGATATGTTGAGCGGTACGAGTTCCTCAAGGAACGATATGCAAAGCTGCAGGGTCAACGAGAGAGCCGAGATGCTGAAGCGCTTCGTATCGGCGGCTTCATGTTTGAACTGCGAGAGCTGGATGAACTACCCGTCACCTTCGATGAAAGACTGTGGCATGGACTGATAGATCATGTGACAGTCTACGATGATGAGCGACTGGTATTTCATTTCAAGGACGGAAGCGAGATCACTGAACAGCTATAACGAGAAAATCCCGGCATCCGCACAGACCATTCTGTGTAGATGCCGGGATTTTTGTCTTTATTCGCTTCTGATTTCTTGTTCCAGACGAAAGCCTACATGAAAACCTGCGATAAAAGCAAGTCGCTGATATTCAGCGCATATTCTGCAGACCAAGGAAAACACCGCGTCGTTATCCTTAATGGGTAGTCCCTCCATGTAGTCATTCAGATCCGCAAAGCCATCTTTGATTTCCTGGGTGTGGAACGGATTGCACTCGGCGTAATACCAGTGAATCATTTCCAGGATCGACTCCGCATCGCCATCACCGAAACCCGGTGGGTTGGCATAGATGTAGGCCTTTAGCTTTTTCATGAACTCATCCATAACATCACCTCCAAAGTGTGTGTGATGTTAACTCTGGTGAGCGATAAGTGCAAGTAGCTAAGTTTACCGAAATATCTCCCTGTGTTTTAGTGGTATTGGTGGAATAACGATAGCGGTAAAATAACGGATAAGCACATCTGGATCGGCAAGTAAGATATTGCCTTTGTCGCATTGGCAATGTTTCCAGGCTTAGTACAAATCACAGAAAAAGCAGAAATGGCTTAAAACAGCGCTGTTTCGGCCGTTTTCCATACAAAGAAAAAGATACTGCTGTTGACACGATTGTATCAACAGCAGTATCAGTTATGGTGGAGGTGAGGGGAGTTGAACCCCTGTCCGAAACCGCATTCGCAAGAGCATCTCCGGGTGCAGTTCATGTTTTGTTATTCCCTCCGCTGTACGCCCA
>JGI24710J26742_10003591_pt1 | contig 13055 bp, 11 predicted proteins | sample BioPla2DNA2_FD_26742 | JGI IMG/M metagenome (IMG submission 26742) | reverse complement strand
AACAGTTTGTGATTTAGGACAATTGCTGAAAGGAGTCAAAGATATGTTTCCGAGACATATGTTTAGAGCGAATAGCATAAAAAATGTAGAAGTAGACGGTAAAATCATTGGTTTTCAATTTGATTGTAGAATTCAGTATTATAGGGGGGTTACATTATCCATTATACGAGATATTGAGGTTTGGGTAGATGGAGAAGGTTATCCTAGGGAGAACATTCGATTCACCCTAGAAGGCGATACGTTTACATTGGATGAAATGGAGACCGTTATTACATATCGTTGGAAGTTCGGGCAGTTTGCTACCATAACAGTACTAAAGGATGGAGGGCTTGCACAAGGGAAGCATCACATAAAGTCAACACAAACCATCGCACCATCCTATATGCCTGTTATTCTGGTGCACTCTGGTGAATGTAATTTTGAAATATAAAGGTAAGTGTGGAAAATCCAGATTATCTACACAGTAAATTTGTGCTCCTACCCAACTACCAGGGTATAGCAGAATGGAGGATTATAAGATGACTCATAATATAAAGAGAAGTGTATCCCTGTATAGCTATCAGGAAGAATATTATCTTGGTAAATTGTCACTGGAGGATTGCATCAGAGAGGTTGCAAAAACAGGTGCCACTGGAATTGAATTTTTACCGGAGCAGATGATGGAAGACTTCCCAGTTATTACGGAGGATTTTAAGAAAAATTGGTTTGAATGGATGGATAAATACGGCACAGAGCCGACCTGTTATGATGCATTCTTAGAAAATCGTATTTATAAGAATCGTACTTGTACATTAAAAGAACAGATTCAGATGATGGAACGTGATATTAAAATGGCACATGAGCTAGGGTTTAAGACATTGCGTACCCTAGTATCTACTCCCATGGATGTAATTAAGGGCAGTATTCCCATTGCGGAAGCAAATGACATTAAAATTTGTCTTGAAGTACATTCCCCGTTTTCCCTAAATTCTGGATGGGCAGACGGCTATTTGGAATTGATCCATAAAACTGGCACGAAGAATTTTGGGTTTATGCCCGACTTTGGTATTTTTTGTAGAGAAATTCCTACTCCGTTACGAGAACAGGCAAGAAGAAAAGGAGTCAAGGAAGAATGTATAAAGGCAGTTGATGAAGCCTTTACTAATCGTGTAACAAAAGGAATAGTGAAAATTCAGTATGATACCAATCTTGGACGTGCTCATCAAGCATATATGAAAGCAAATGGGCTTCCTGAGTTAATTGATAAGGTCACAGAGCTTGGTGGGGATAAGGCTGCACTAGATTATGCATTTTCTTCCTTCGAATACACATGGTGTGATCCTCAGGATATTGTGGATAACATACAATATATATATCATACCCATGCAAAATGTTATCATACCAATGAGGACTATGTTGAAACCTCAATACCTATTAAGATAGTTGTTGATGCCTATAAGAGGGCAGGTTATCATGGATACTTGAGCACAGAATATGAGGGACACCGTTTGCTAAATGATGCGTTCGAGGTGGATAGCATCGAACAGGTTCGTAGACATCAAGAGGCTCTAAGAAGAGCGATAGAGGATTAAAAAGTAGGAGGGCGGTTGTACAATAACTAAGATGATGATGGATTTCTCCAGCTTCAGAGTTTGTTGTACAACAAAGCCTTTCTTTAGATAAAATATAAGGTTTAGGATAAATCTTATACTATTGTTTTTAATGAAAAATTGATATTAAAAAGTTTTGGATATTCATTATATAAATAACTAAGGGAAGCTTAGGTATTAAACAATTATATATATGATATAAGCTTCAAAAAGGGAGGTAGAGATTGTGAAAGTTAAATTTGGAATTATAGGTTACGGATATATGGGTCATGTACTTGTAGGCAATCTTTTGAAAGTTGAAGGAGTAGAGGTAATAGCAGTTTGCGATAATGACCCGAGAAAACTAGAGGATGTACCGGAAGGAATTAAGAAATACTCAAGTATGGAGAGCCTACTTGAAGATTCAAATATAAATACTGTAATTATNGCCATACCAAACCATCTTCATCTGGAGGCAGTCACTAAAGCAGCACGTGCTGGAAAGCATATTCTATGTGAAAAACCAGTTGCCATGACAGTAGAAGAGCTTGATCAGATGGTAAAAGTTATAGAAGAATATGGGGTGAAATTTACAGTTCATCATCAAAGACGATGGGACAAGGATTTCAGAACTGCAAAGGAAGTATATGATAGACAGTTATTAGGAGAGATATATACCCTCCAATCAAAGCTATATGGATTTAACGGCAATATGCATGATTGGCATATTTATAAAGAGTTTGGAGGAGGTATGCTCTATGATTGGGGTGTACATTTAATAGACCAGATGCTATTTATGGTAAACAGTAAGGTAAAGTCTGTATTTGCTGATATGAGAAATGTAATTAATGATGAGGTAGATGATTATTTTAAGATTATTCTTAAATTTGAGAATGGTATCACAGGTGAAATAGAACTAGGAACATATTTCCTTGCAGATAAGGAAAAATGGTTTGAAAGACATTGGTTTATTGGAGGTAACAAGGGTAGTATGTATTCCGATGGATTTAGCCCAGAAGGGAAGATTACTAGAACCACAAGACTTCTTACCAATGTTCCTGACAAGACTACTATGACAGCCTCCGGCCCTACGCGATCTTTTGGTCCACCATCACCTGGACTTATTATAACGGAGGATTTACCTAATGTTGAAACGGATCAAATGATGTTTTTTGATAACTTTGTAAAAGCAATGAATGAGGAAGAAGAGTTTGTTGTCAAAATACCAGAGGTAAGACGTGTATTATCATTAATGGAAGCAGTAAGAATATCTTCTGCAACGGGAAAATCAATAGACTTTGAGTAATTCTGATGTGTATTTCATTATAAAAATCTATTCTACTTATGTAGTAAAAAGGAGGAAAAATTATGAGTAAGATAAAACGATCCATATCTATGTATAGCCTCCAAGATCAATATGCAAGAGGAAAGATGAACTTGGAAGATATTTTTCAATATCTGAATGAATTAAATGCGGGTTTGGAGCTGATAAGTGATCAAATGATTAAGGGTACTCCAGACCCATCAAAAGAATATTTAGCAGAATGGGATCGATTAGTAAGTGTATATAGGCCTACTTTAGTTTGTAATGATGTATTCATTAATACCTGCTTATATAAAAACCGTACCTTAACTTTGAAGGAATCAACGGATTTACTAATAAAAGAAATTAAGTTGACCAGTCGTCTGGGCTTTCCTATGCTTCGAATGGTATCCAATACACCAGCAGGTATTATAGAGCCTGCATTACCTTATGCGATTGAAAACAATGTAATTCTAACTTTGGAGATACATGCTGGTATGAGTTTTGATGATCCTTTGACTCAGGATTATATAGAAGTGATGAAGAAATTAAACTCCCCTTACGTTGGATTAACAGTTGATACGGGAATTTTCTGCAAGAGGCATCCAAGAGTTTCTACCAATTATTTTAGAGAGTTAGGTACAAATGAGGAGGTAATACAATACATAGATAGGATTTTTGCCAGTGGCACTGACCCCAAGAGGTATTTCGCTAAGAAGGCTGTGGATGGAGATAAGTTTCCAGAGGATTTGAAAAAACTAATTAAAAATAATAATGATTTAGAATATGCCTTATTCAGTACTGGTTATGAGATGAGTGATTATCATATATTAGATGAATATATTCCTTATATCAAACATATTCACGGCAAGATTTATGAGATGACAGAGGAAGGTGTAGAATATTCTATTTCTTATGATGAAATCATCGACTACTTAACAAAAGCCGGTTATGAAGGTTACATTTCAACAGAATATGAAGGTAACCGTTTTACACTTCCGGATCATCCTATAAAAGATAAGGAAAATGTTTATGCCCATCAGATGATGATGAAAAAATATTTAGGTGAATAGGAGGAGTAAAACATGTTTGATACATACGTTTTCACAGAAGGAACCTGTAAAAATGTTATTAGCGAAGGGGAAGCAAAAGGTTTTCAACTACAAACATTAATAACCTATTATCGAGGAATTCCATGTTCCATGATTCATGATATTAAAGTATTAGTAGACGGAAATGAGATCTCTCGTGAAGACATAAGATTTAGCCCCAATGGAGAGGATTTTTTTACTCTAGATGAGCTGGAAACTGTCACAACCTATAAATGGGAATATGGTGAGCAAGGAACAGTATATGTTGTCCAACCTGGGGGATTATCAAAAGGAACACATGAGGTAACACTAACTATAACAATCAGAGTAGCTTATATTCCGGTTCCTTTCTCTGGCACAAGGACTCGAATGGTAGAAATCGCATAACCTTATTTCATATCAAGCTAAGGTTATGAAAAGATATTTTATATACGAAAGGATAAGGAAATATGAGACGTATTTATGGAGACATCATATGGGGTGCAATGATTTTAGCATGGATTCTAATCCTAGTATTCCCAGTTACCAGAGCTGAATTTATTACATTCACGTCCGAGCAAGTTTATGTTGGGGGATTTCTTAAGTTTTTTATTTTAGCATCCATGGGAGATATGCTAGGTTTACGAATTGTAAATGGAGAATGGAAATTCCCACAAGGATTTATTTATAAAGCGATTATTTGGGGCATTCTCGGTGTAATGATAACTTTGATGTTTACTGTATTTTTTCAAGGAGTAGAAGGGGCTATGGTCAAGGGTATATTACCTTGGAATGGTTCTAGGCTTGCTTTGGCCTTCTTTGGAAGTTTCATTATGAATACAACCTTTGGACCGATGATGTATGTGTATCATAAATTTGGTGATATACTAATTGACATGATATATGAAAAACGTAAGCATGAGCTTACTGGAAAAATCACCATAGAAGCAATGATTGATCGGGTAGATTGGCAGAGACTGGTTAGGTTTTCGTGGATAAAGAGCTGCTTGNTAATCTGGGTTCCTCTTCATACAATAGTATTTTTGCTTCCAATGGAATACAGAGTCCTTATGTCGGCTTTCTTATCAATAATTTTGGGAATTCTAGTCGCCATTACAAAGATAAATACAAGTGAGGAATATAAAGATGAAGCAGTATAAAGTATTCGCTATTAACCCGGGCTCAACATCTACTAAAGTCGCTTTATTTGAAGGTGAAACGAAACTGTTTTCTGCCAATATCAATCATGATTCGGCAAAATTGGAAGAATATAATTGTATATCAGATCAACTTACATATCGAAAAGAGACAATTTTGAAAGTACTAGAAGAAAATAATATATCACTGGAAGGTGTGGATGCCTTTGTAGGACGTGGTGGAGGATTATTATCTATTTCTGGAGGAACTTATGAGATTGATTCTAAATTACTTAATCACGCAAAAAGAGGGGCTAATGGAGTAAGTCATCCTGCTCAGTTAGGGAGCCAGCTTGCATATGAGTTTTGTATTAGGTATGAAGGGAGAGGCTTCGTCGTAAATCCTCCAGATGTGGATGAATATGATGAAATAGCTAGGGTTACCGGAATAAAAGATATAGTACGAACCAGCCATATCCATGCACTTAATCAGAAGGAAACTGCTATTAGACATGCTGATAAAATTGGCAAGGCTTATACAGATTGTAATTTTATTATCTGTCATATTGGAGGAGGCATCTCTGTTGCAGCTCATAAAAAGGGTAGAATGGTAGATGGTACTGACATAGTTGAGGGTGAAGGGCCAATGGCACCAACACGGGCAGGGGCGATACCAGCTGCTCCATTAATACGTTTATGTTATTCTGGAAAATACTCAGAGAAGGAAATGCTTGATAAATGTACAAAAAATGGTGGGTTTATGGACCTTATAGGTACAGCAGATGCTCTTGAAATCAGCAATAAAGCTCTAGCAGGAGACAAATACGCAAGATTAATCTGGGATGCTATGATTTATCAGATTAATAAATATATTGGTGCCATGGCAACAGTATTGCAGGGAGATGTTGACGGAATACTAATAGGTGGAGGCATGGTATTTAATCAGGATTTGNTTACTCAGATTAAGAAATCGTGTTCATTTATAGCACCGGTTACTGCATATCCTGGTGAATTTGAAATGGAAGCTATGGCCAGTGGGGCAATTCGAATATTAAATGGTTTAGAAAAGGTTAAAAAATATACTGGAGTACCTACTTGGTCAGGATTTAATAATTATTTAGTTTAATAAAAAGTATAGTACTATGGAGCTTATAGAAGGTGGAGATAAAACAGGATCTTTTCTTTCTGTATTGTACTACTTACTTTCTGTATGGGAGGATACGAATATATGAAAAGTATTAAATCAAAAATGTTAGTTGCTGTTGGTTTGTTATTGATATCGGTGTGTGTAGGAATGGAAATCATCGCCTATAGCAATTCATCTATAGCTATGAAAAATCAGGTAGACGAAGCACTTACAAAAATTTCTCAGCAGGGAGCAAGTACGATCTCAGAAAGAATTAACTCGGTGTTTTTAATGCTTGAGGCTTTGGCAGCTAGTGAAGAAATAATGGCAGCAGATGATTCGATTGAGAAGCAACAAGCTTTCTTAGATAGGGTTTCAGATCAGTTTGGATACAGCTCAATCAGTATTGTTAACAAGGAGGGCTATAAAGGAACCACGGATTATAGCCAGCACAGTTGGTTTAAGCAATCAATAAATGGCCAAAATGATGTAAGCACGATGTTGTATGGAGGAGAAGTTAAAGTAACCTATGCTATGCCTATTAAAAGAGATGAAAATATTGTTGGGGTTATAGTTGCAATAAAAGATGGAGCAGATATAAGTGAGCTTACTAATGATATAATATATGGTCAGACTGGTAGAGCGTTTATGATTGATAAAACTGGTGTTAAAGTAGCCCACTATGATAAATCTCTAGTGATGAAAATGGATAATGATTTTGTAAATGTAAAAAATGATCCTACACTTGAAAAGCTGGTTTCATTGGAGCAGGATATGATTGCAGGNAATTCAGGAACAGGTGAATATGTATATATGGGTGATGAAATGTATTTGGCATATTCACCTGTAGAAGGTACAAATTGGTCTTTGGCAATAACAGTAGAGAAAGGTGAAATATATGCTGACATATATAGAATGAGAAATGCGGGAATAATGGCAGCAATGTGTTTTATTATATTAAGTTTAGGTATTATATATTATATTGTTAAGATAAGTACCACCCCAATAATAATATCTGCAAGACATATGGGAATAATAGCCTCAGGAGATTTCACTAAGTCTTTACCTCCAAAATTATTATTAAAAAAAGATGAGATTGGTCAATTAACAAATTCTATTGTAACTATGCAAGAAACGATTAAGGGTGTTATTAATGGTGTTATCCAAGAAGCAAAACAAGTTACCACAGCTGTTAAGGAGACCGGTATATCTATGAATGAACTTAACGGTCAGATAGAAGAAGTATCAGCAACTACTGAAGAGTTATCAAGCAGTATGGAAGAAACAGCCGCAGCTTCAGAAGAAATGATGGCCACTGCAATAGAAATCGATAATTCACTAATTACCATTACTGAAGGTGCAGAAAAAGGCACTGCTTCAGCTGGAGAAATCAGTATTAGAGCCGAAGAATTAAAACATAATGCTATTATATCTAAGAAATCAGCTCAAGGTATTTATGAAGTTACGCAGGAAAAGCTAATTTATGCAATTGAACAATCAAAAGCAGTGGAAAGGATAATTATTTTATCTGAAGTAATCTTGGGCATTACTGAACAAACAAACTTACTGGCTTTAAATGCGACTATCGAAGCAGCAAGAGCTGGTGAAGCAGGAAAAGGTTTCGTAGTAGTAGCTGATGAAATCAAAAAACTCGCAGAGAGCTCAAAAAGAGCAGCTAACGAAATTCAGGATACAACAAAAATGGTAGTTGAATCTGTATCAAACCTATCCGAAAGTTCACAAAGCATGCTTGATTTTATTAATAAACAGGTGCTAACAGATTATAACATGCTCGTTGAAATCGGGGAGCAGTACAGTAGTGATGCAAAAGTTATTAATGAATTAGTAGAAGATTTTAATAGAACATCAGAGATATTAAGAGTTTCTGTTCAAGAAATACTAAAAACAATTAACGAAGTTGCCCTTGCTGCGGCAGAGGGAGCTGAAGGTACCACGAATATTGCTGAAAAGGCGTCTATTGTTGTAAAAAAGGTAGATGCTGTTATGAAACAATCGGAAGCATCTCAAAATAGTTCAGATGAGTTGCTTAGGCTAATTAAAAAGTTTGTAGTTTAGTTAAGCTTATATAGTTTATATATATCAAATTAGGTAAAACTCCTTTACAAGTCAGAGAAACAATGATAGAATTAATTATAATCTAATATTAAGGCTAGAGATGAAGAGATGCCACACAATTGTATTACTATTATCATATAGTAGTAATGTTTGTGTGGCTTTTTTGTGTTAAAAAATATCAAACAAAAAACCAACAGGAGGTAATAAAAATGGCAGTAAAAAGTAATATTGTTGATTGGAAGACTATAACAGAATTTGTGATTGAGGTTTTTGTTAAGTACGGTATACCAGAGGAAGATGCTAAAATATGCGCAGATGTACTACTAGAATCTGATAAACGTGGTATACCATCCCATGGTGTTAATCGGTTTAAGCCTATTTATCTGGATAGGATTAAGGCGGGTATTCAAAAGCCGGTAACTAATTTTGAAATACTAAAAGAAACAGCAACCACTGCTGTTGTTGACGGACATCTTGGAATGGGGCAAGTAATCGGGTACAAGGCTATGAATATGGCAATTGAAAAAGCGAAGAAGTACGGTATGGGTATGGTGGCTGTAAGAAACTCTACACATTATGGTATTGCAGGTTATTATACAACCATGGCTACTGATCAAGGCTGTATAGGAATAACAGGTACTAATGCTAGACCATCTATAGCTCCAACCTTTGGAGTGGAAAACATGTTAGGGACTAACCCTATAACATTTGGTATGCCTACAGATGAGGAATTCCCTTTTGTACTTGACTGTGCAACCTCTATAACACAAAGAGGAAAGATTGAACATTATTCCCGCGTAGGGCTACCTACACCAGAGGGAATGGTTATAGGCAATGATGGTAAATCAAAGACAGATTCAGACCAGATACTCAAGGATCTCAATACTGGCAATGCAGCGTTGGCGCCACTTGGTGGTATTGGTGAGGAGCTTGGAGGCTATAAGGGCTATGGATATGCTACAGTGGTTGAGATTTTATCTGCGGCTTTACAGCAAGGAAGTTTCCTAAGAGCTTTATCAGGAGTAGATAAAGAGGGTAATAAAATTCCTATGCCACTTGGTCATTTCTTTATAGCTATAGATACTGAAAGCTTCATGGGACTGGAGGAGTTTAAAAAGACCTGTGGTGATATATTAAGAGAATTAAGAGGTTCAAGGAAGGCTCCTGGGGAAGAACGTATATATACTGCTGGAGAGAAAGAATACCTTGTTTGGCAAGAACGTAAGGACAGTGGTGTTCCTATTAATGAAGCGGTTCAAAAGGAATTAATTCAGTTGCGTGATGAATTTGGTTTGACAAAGTATGTGTTCCCTTTTGAATAACTGAAGCTCAAAGCTAAGGGTAGTAGTTTTTAACTAATCATCAATATAAGTTAGCAGAAGAAAGCTAGATTGAAGTTAGTAAGTTATGATGAAAGGTAGGTTATAGATGGATATTAGACAAAGGTCTCTTGAGAAGCATTACCAGTGGAAGGGTAAAATCGGGATAGAATCACGGGTGAATATAAATACCATGGAGGATTTATCCTTGGCTTATACACCAGGTGTTGCCGAACCCTGTATGGAAATACATAATAACTATGAAAAATCCTTTGAATTAACCCGAAGAGGAAACCTAGTTGCAGTAATTACTGATGGAAGTGCGGTTCTAGGTCTAGGGGATATTGGACCTGAGGCTGGCATGCCCGTTATGGAAGGTAAATGTGCCCTATTTAAGGAGTTTGCTGATGTAGATGCATTCCCTGTCTGTCTACGGACGAAAGATATAGATGAATTAGTAAGGACAATTTACCTTCTGTCTGGTAGCTTTGGAGGNATTAATCTTGAAGATATAGCAGCACCTCGTTGCTTTGAGATTGAGAGAAGATTAAAGGAAATATGTGATATCCCAGTNTTCCATGATGATCAACATGGTACGGCTATTGTTGTTGGTGCTGCCTTAATTAACGGACTTAAAATTGTTAAAAAGGATCTTGATAAGATAAAGGTTGTTGTTAATGGGGCCGGGTCAGCTGGCATAGCTATTGCAAAGCATCTTCTCAATCTAGGAGTTAAGGATATCATTATGGTTGATCGCTTTGGTATTATCTGTGAAGGTATGGATGAGTTAAATCCTGCACAGGAGGAAATATCAAAAATAACAAATAAATCAAAGCAGATGGGTGATCTTAAGGATGCACTGAAGGATGGGGATGTGTTTGTAGGAGTATCTGCTCCTAATGTATTAAGCAAGGATATGATAAAATCCATGGGATCAGATTCTATTATTTTTGCCATGGCTAATCCAACACCTGAGATTATGCCAGTTGAGGCTAAAGAAGCTGGTGCACGGATAGTTGGGACTGGACGTTCTGATTTCCCTAATCAGATTAATAATGTTTTGGCATTCCCGGGTATTTTTAGAGGAGCTTTAGATTGCCGTGCAACAACTATTAATGAAGAAATGAAAGTAGCTGCATCTTATGCAATTGCTAATCTGGTAACAAACGAAGAACTGAATGAAGATAATATTATTCCTAATGCATTAGATAAAAGGGTAAGCAAGGCTGTTGCTAAGTCAGTAATTAAAGTGGCCAATGAAACTAAGGTCGCTAGAGTGTAATAGACAGTCAGACTCTGTATCCAGCATCTAAATAAGCAAATTCTAGTAGTCTAGAGTTTGTAAAGCAAAGGGGCTTTTGTAAAATAGATTAGTAATCTATGGAGCAAAAGCTCCTTTTTTGCTCATTTTTTCAATTGATTCAAAGATTTTAAAGATTAAATTGCTAATTTTTTAAGCTAATAACAAGATCATCTAGGTTTACTTTCATAGAAGCTCAACTACAATGAAAGCATAAAGAAAAGAGGGGGCGCCAAATGATGAGGCAAAATTGGATAAAGAGAAAACATAAAACAGAATCATTTATCTATAGAAAAAAGGATGGATTTTTCCATGATATTGCTAAAAACAAATTTTCGTATTTAATTGCATTACCAGCAATTATCTATGTTTTCTTTTTTAATTATTTAGCATATCCCTATATGTTAATCGCGTTCCAGCGTTTTGATTACCGGAATAATTCAATCATAGGTATATTGTTTCGAGGTAATTGGGTAGGATTTGATAATTTTAAATTCTTCTTTACTTCTCAAAATGCCTTTCGTGTAACCTGGAATACAATCTATCTAAATTCTTTATTTATAGTGACAGGGACTTTGATGGCTGTATTGCTAGCAATATTATTGAATGAACTGCGTTGCAAATGGTTTATTAAGACCACACAATCTATAATGCTATTTCCTAGTTATATTTCTTGGATAATGGTAAGTTATATATTGATGAGCTTATTTTCAACTCAATATGGTTTAGTCAACACAATTTTAAAGGCTATTGGTTTAGAGCCAGTCAATTGGTATACGAATCCGGATGTGTGGCCAGGTATTCTAGTAATTATGAAGATATGGAAGGGTGCTGGAATGAGTGCAATTGTTTTCTTAGCATCAATTACTGGAATTGATTCCTCACTTTATGAGGCTGCAGCTATTGACGGGGCAGGTCGGCTACAGATGGTTAAGAAGATTACCATACCGCTTCTAATGCCTACGATTGTAATTATGACCTTATTATCATTAGGTAAAATTATGTACGGAGATTTTGGAATGATATACGCATTGGTTGGGGATAACGGAACACTGTATAAAACAACAGATATTATTGATACCTATATCTTTCGCTCTATGCGTCAGATAGGAGATCTATCTCAATCTACAGCAATTGGTTTGTTTCAATCGGGGATTGGATTTTTTATGGTATATGGTTCAAACTGGCTGGCAAGAAAATTCTATCCGGATGGTGCACTTTATTAGAGAGGAGATTTCATGATGAAAAAGTTTACCTGGTCAAACCTATTTATTGGTCTTTTTATAGTGCTATTTACATTAGTATGTTTATTTCCATTGTTACTTACCTTTATAGTATCGATTACAGATGAAACAACCATTATGCGATACGGTTACAGTTTTATTCCTCAGAAATTATCCTTTCAAGCGTATCGATTAATATTTCGAGATGGCTCCTCAGTTATAAGAGCCTATCTTGTCTCGGTTACCATAACAGTAGTGGGAACTTTATCAGCTGTTATCATCACTGGATTGGCAGCCTATACTTTGGCCAATAAAAATGTAAAGTATCGCAATGTTCTTGGAATGTATTTCTTTATTCCGATGGTGTTTGGATCTGGAATTGTTCCTTGGTACTTGATATGTAACATGCTCCAACTGCGAGATAACATATTCGCACTGCTGATTCCAGGACTTATTTTTAACACCTTCAATATGTTTTTGGTAAGAAATTTTATGAGCTCCTTACCGGATTCCTTAAGGGAGTCCGCTACAATTGATGGCGCCAACGATCTAGTTATAGCTACAAAGATATATTTTCCCTTGACTGTTCCTGCCTTGGCAACCATAGGACTCTTTTATGGACTTAATTATTGGAATGACTGGTGGAATGCAATTATGCTAGTAGACAATAAGAATCTGTATCCAATTCAGTACTTGCTTCTTCAATTGAAGTCACAAATCGCAATGCTAAAAGACTTGCAATATATTAGTGGTGCAACCTCAATGACTGCACCCTCAGAATCCCTAAAAATGGCAACAGCAATTGTAACAATTGGACCTATTATTCTTTTGTATCCTTTTTTACAAAAATATTATGTAAAAGGTTTGGTAGTTGGCTCTGTTAAGGGCTGAAATATATATAAAAAATGAGGAGGAATATTATGAAAAAAGTTAT